>Ga0210408_10000056_pt1 | contig 171934 bp, 142 predicted proteins | sample IncBWH4MmetaG_FD_155471 | JGI IMG/M metagenome (GOLD analysis project Ga0210408, IMG submission 155471) | Forest soil microbial communities from Barre Woods Harvard Forest LTER site, Petersham, Massachusetts, United States - Inc-BW-H-4-M | ecosystem: Environmental > Terrestrial > Soil >... | reverse complement strand
AGTCATCTATCCTTCCACGCCCTACGACGCCAAAGGTTTACTCAAGGCCGCGGTGCGCGATAATAACCCTGTGCTCTTCTTCGAACATAAGTTCCTTTACCGCCGCATCAAGGAAGAGTTGCCCACGGAAGACTACACCGTGCCGATCGGTAAAGCAGCGGTCCGTCGCGAAGGCCGCCACCTCACCATCCTTTCCTACGCCGCGATGATGCACACTTCCCTCGAAGCGGCCGAAGCCCTGGCAAAGGAAGGCATCGAAGCCGAAGTCATCGACCTGCGCACGCTGCTCCCGCTCGACGAGGAAACGATTCTGAAGTCCGTAAAAAAGACCAACAAAGTCCTGGTCGTCCACGAAGACACCAAGACCGGCGGCATAGCCGGCGAAATCGCCGCCATCCTGTGCGAAAAAGCCTTCGCCGATCTCGATGGCCCGCTAATGCGCGTTGCTTCACTGGATACGCCAGTGCCGTACGCGCCGACGCTGGAAGACTATTTTCTGCCCAACGCCAAAAAAGTTTTCGCGGCAGCAAAGGAGCTGGCCAAGTATTAGGTTTGAGTAGCACAGCCACTCTTGGCTGTGCAACGCGGATCGATCGAAATTGTAGGGGCACGGCACTGCGGTGTCCCTCCTAACCAAGTAGCGCACGACAGGAGAACGCAAATGGCAGTCGACATCGTAATGCCCCAAATGGGCGAGAGCATTTTTGAAGGCACCATCACCAAATGGCTCAAGAAACCCGGCGACAAAGTCGAGCGCGACGAACCGCTCTTCGAGATCTCGACCGATAAAGTCGACGCCGAAATTCCCTCCCCTTCCGCCGGCGTACTCAAGGAAATCAAAGTCGGCGAAGGCAAAACCGTGCCCATTCAGACCGTAGTCGGCGTGATTGATGCCGCCGGTGACGGCGCTGGCGCAGCCAAGTCTGCGGCGCCCGCGCAAGCACCCGCTCCGGCCCCGAAAGCTGCGGAACCCGCAAGGGCCCCCGCACCAGCCCCTGCCGCGCGGCCCCAAATCGTGCCGCCAGCGCAACCGGCAAGACCCGCCTCCCCAGCACCTGCACCTGCGCCTGCCGCCGCCTCCGGGCCAGGCCCCGCAGCCGCGCCGGCGCGTCCCGCCGGGGAGCGCATCCACAGCTCGCCACTAGTCCGCCGCATGGCCAAGGAGCACGGCATCGACCTCGCCACCATTCCCGGCACGGGTGCAGGCGGCCGCATCAGCAAACAAGACGTCGAAGCCTACCTCGCAGGCGGTGCTCAACTTTCAACCGAAGCGGCCGAGCCGGCTGCCGCAGAATATGCTCCTTCTGCACCCGCGCCGCAGCGCGCAGCCGCCCCCCCGCCGCCCGCCACTTCTGGCGGCCAGACCCGCGTGGCCTTCGAGTCCGCCGTCCCCCGCGAAAAAATGTACTTCGGCAACTACGAAGTGCAACCCATGAGCATCATGCGCCAGCGCATCGCCGAGCACATGATCGCCTCAAAGCACGTCTCGCCGCACGTCTATTCCGTCGACGAAATCGACATGACCAAGGTCGCCTCCCTGCGCGCCAAGTCCAAAGAAGAATTCGAGAAGCGCTACGAAACCAAGCTGACCTTCATGCCCTTCTTCGTGAAAGCCGCCGTTGCTGGCCTGCGCGCCTTCCCTACCATGAACGCCTCGCTCGACGGCACCAACGTCATCCTCCACAAAGAGATCAACATCGGCATCGCCGTAGCCCTCGACTGGGGCCTGATCGTCCCGGTCATCAAGAACGCCGACGAGAAAAATATCCTTGGCATCCAGCGTAATTTGAATGATCTCGCCGAGCGTGCCCGCACCAAAAAACTCAAGCCCGACGAAGTGCAGGAAGGCACGTTCTCCATAACCAATCCCGGCGTCTTCGGCGGCCTCTTCGGCCTCCCGGTCATCAGCCAACCCAACGTCGGCATCCTCGGCCTGGGCATGATCGAAAAGCGCCCGGTCGTAATCAACGACTCCATCGCCATCCGCTCCATGTGCTACATAACGCTCAGCTACGACCACCGCGTGGTCGACGGCGCCATCGCCCACCAATTCCTGCACAAGGTCAAAGAGACCCTGGAAAACTGGAGCGAGCCGCTCCTCTAGTGGGCTCTTCGTACCGGGACGGTGGCAGGGCCATATGCCGCTTACTTTCTGCGCCTTGTGACCTGCGCGATGCCGCCTACTCAAGTATGAGAACGTTTTTTCTTCGCGGTCCTGCGTTTTTTGCTTGACTTTAGATACCTATCTGTGTAGTATCGTCTGGGTAAAGTCGTGCCCGCCTCCCTGTAAGAATCCTCACCATATCGGTCAGCTACCGAGCGTTCGCCTAAGTCCTTTGGAATGCGCACTTACGAACAGAACGGCAGTTAAGTGCTTTAGAATCCGCAGTTACGGGAAACCCCGGGGGGAGGGGGGTCGTCACCGGTTTCAAATTTACTCTCCACCGCCCGCGCGTCGAAAGCAGAAATTCCGACCTCGCTGGTTCACCACGACACCGACCCACACTTCCTACGTACGTAGAATAGTGTACTTGCTTTTTTATTTACTAATGGAATATACTCCACACACTTCGCTGGGTCGCGCGGAAAACCTGGCGCCAAGGAACGCCCATGCAAATGAAAACAGAAGATCGTTGGCATTGCACCAATGCCGCCTGCGGCTGCGAGGTCCGCGTCGAAAACTCTGCCATCGCGAATGGCACAAACCCGCGCTGCTCGTGCGGTGCGGTTATGAAAAAGAGATACGCCTCGCCCGCGTTCACCTATCTCGATTTTCTTCGCCTCGAGAAAATGCCGAACGTTGCCGCTCGCGAGGGATAGATGGCTCGCGGCTATCTCTTCGATGCCCTGCCGGCGCTTGGTTCCAGACGCTCGCTAGCGGCCCGCGGTCAGTTTCTGAACACATTCGCGGGAATCACTTTGTGGGTTTCGTTTTCACTGCTCGCCTTGGGCGGCTATCTAATCGAGGAGCAATTTCAGAATCCGGTGCAAGCCCAATCCGTGGAGCTCCTCGTCGCGGCTTTGCTCATCGCCACGGCAACGACCTTGCTCTTCTGCTTGCTGCATTCGTCCAGAAGATTGCGGCACCACGTCGCGGTATGGCCACTGCCCGCTCCTGCGGAAAAGAAGACCGTTGTGGTTGCCAGATGCAATACAGGCACGCATCACACCGGCCGCCCCGCCCTGCCATTACACAGTCACTTTGTGGACCGCACCGTCATTCGCATACGGCGCTAGCAGGAATCAAGCCCGCGGGATCGCCGGGAAGTAGCGCTCCTCTAAAATAAGCCGGTGATGCAGCTCGTGCCCGGCCACTATAAACGCCAGGGCGCGCACGCTCACTTCGTTCTTGTTGGCCACGCCTCGCCGCTGCCAGGCTTCCTTTGAGAGCGATTTGAAAAACGCAATATTTGCCGCACGCACCAATTCAAACTCTTCCGCCAGGTCTTCCAGCGTGCGCTCCGAAAAGTTTCCGCCGCGCACATAATCGTCCTGCTCGAATCCGGAAAGCGGCGTCGGGTCGCCGCGCGCAATCCGCAAAGCTCGATAAGCAAAAATCCGCTCCGTGTCCGCCACGTGGCCCAGCACTTCCTTCACCGTCCACTTGTCTGGCGCATAGCGGAAATTGCCGTCGCGCTCGCTGTGGGCGGCAAATAGCTGCGCCATCTGCAGACGTTGCGCGTCCAGAATGCCAACGATATCGTTCCCTTTAACTTTGGAGATGTACGTCTCGTAGTGCGGGGCGTACTCGCCCGGTACGGGCCTGGTGGCCGCGGCTCTTTTCGGTTCCATTCGCATAGTATAGCGCCGCTGGCGGCTATGAATTCAATGTCCTTGCAGACTATCGCTTGCGTCCAGGACTACAGTCACTAAGCATGCCGCCGCGCAGCAATGACCCGAGTGGTCTACGACGCGGGGGCTGGAGGCGCGCCAATCTGTTCCTGTACCGCGCGCCGGAAATCCTGCGGGTGCGCGATCATCACAAATGGCTCGGGTGTTCCTCCAGTTCCGCGCACGACCACCGAACCGTATCCCAGCATTCTGCCCACGGCAGTCTCTTCCACGCCGATGCTCTCTACGCGCGAAAGCATCAGGTCCAGCGTGCGCCGGCTGGTCATGCCCGTCTTGATCAGCACCCGGCGATTCGTCACGGCCATCTCCGTCGCGTTGCGCTTGGCGACGCCGTAGCTGAACGTTAGGATCGCCGCGACCACCAGGACGGCCCCGGTGATGGCCATCATTTTTGGACTGATCGTGGTGTTGCCGACCACCAATCCAGCGGAATTACTCGTGGCCACGGCTTCCACCAAGAGCGCGACGCCCGGCACCAACAGCAATAGACCGCCGCAGAGCGGGCCCAGCAACACCAACCAGTGATGCCGCGTCCGATATAGGAGTGTCTCTCCCGCCACCAGGTTCCTATCGACGTAGCCCATGTCCGTCTCTCCGCGCGCCTCGGTCCTTAAATTTCCACTTTGTTTCCGGAAGCTGCGCGAATCATACTTGATGGCCGCCTGCAGTCAAAATGTTGGATGCAGCGCGGGTAAGGCGCGGAACGCAGAGACGGCAGGAACACGCGATAGCGGAGTGCTCATTGCAACCGGGAAAAATGCGAGTAGCGTTTCAAGGAGAAGCCGGCGCCTTCAGCGAAGCCGCCGCGGTGCAATTGCTTGGCGACAACATCGTCACCGTGCCGCGACCCACCTTTGACGCAACGTTCCGAGCCATTGCCGACGGCGCCGCGGACGCTCTGCTCGTACCAGTCGAGAATTCTCTGGCAGGCTCGGTTGTGCGCGTCTACGACTTGCTCTTGGACAGCAACCTCTCCATCACCGCGGAAACGATTCTGCCCATCGAAATGAATCTCATCGCCTGCCCCGGAGCTTCGATGGCCGACATTCGATCGATTTCCTCGCATCCAATGGCGTTAGCCCAGTGCGAGCGTTTCTTCAGCCAGCACCCCAGCATCAAGCGCGTGCCTGCCGAGGACACAGCCGGAAGCGTGCGCGAAGCGTTAGCCCGCGGCGACAAGAGTCACGCCGCCATAGCGGGCAAGTATGCCGCCGAGCGCTACCGCGGAGTAATCATCGCGGAGCGAATCCAAGACAACGCCGAAAACTTTACGCGCTTTGTACTCCTTCGGCCCGCCAGTGAAGTGGCGAACACTTCGGCGCCAGACGCCCGTAAAATGTCCATCGCCATGCGACTTGCCCATCGCCCTGGGTCTCTGCTTTCTTCGCTGGAGCCGTTCGCGCGCAACCGCGTGAATCTGCTAAAAATCGAGAGCCGGCCCATTCACGGACGCCCATGGGAATATCAGTTTTTTGTGGACGTCGAAGCCGATGACGGAAATCGTCTGGAGACCGCTCTTAGCGAAGTTCGCCAAGCCGCTCACCAGGTTCGCGTCCTCGGCCTCTATCCCGCGGCGCAAAATCGACTGTAAAACGTGAAAGGCCGGCGCGCATACGCCAGCCTCTCATCACTTCATTATCTCTTTGCTTCTTTACTTCGGTCCGTCAGCAGTAGCTGCAGGCTTCTTCGCCCATCATCCCCGCGCCGTTGCTGTTTTGGCCGGTGACATCTTCGCTGATGCGACGCAGGCGCCGCCCGAGCCGTGCGGCAAGCTGGTGCCGTGCGCGCCACAGGCGAGCCTTCAGCGTATTTTCCGTCACGCCGAGTTTTTTCGCGGCTTCGCCCGTGGAATAGCCTTCCATTTCGCGCAACACAAATGCCGTGCGCAGCAACGGAGAAAGCTCATCCAGATTCGCGCTGATGATCTCGCGCAGTTCCGTTCCCTCAAACACTTGCTCGGGATTCGGTCCTTTGGCCGCGAAGCGCTCCGTGGCCGGCAATTCGTCTTCGCGCGGCGTTTCATCCAGCGAAACCGCTGGGCGCGCTTTGGCGCTGCGCCGGCGCATCAGCGCCGCGTTGATCACGATGCGCGTCAGCCAGGTGGAGAATTGCGAGCGGCCTTCAAACCGCTTCAGGTTGCGATATGCGGAGAGCAGGCCATCCTGCAAGGCATCTTCCGCGTCTTCGGCGTTGCCGAGCACGCGCAGAGCGGTTTGAAACAGCGGACGATGGTAGCGGCGGAACAACGCCTCTACCGCTTGCGAATCGCCACGCTGGCCGGCGCGGATCAGCTTTTCTTCGTTGAATTGCAGTCCCACTGCCACTTGTGTTGCCGCTGCCACTTGCGTTGCCATTTGGTCCCCCTCATTTAATGCAAAACCCATTAGACGCATCTCGCGCGTCGACGACTCAGTGCACCGGCGCGCTGCCAGCTTGCCTGCTCGGCCTTTTCAACGTCAAAAGCACCGGAAGCACCAACAGGAAAATGACGCCCAACATCTTGAAATTGTCGATAAACGCCAGCATGGCCGCTTGCCGCTGCACTGTCCCGTAAATCATTTGCTGCGCCTGCGTCGTGGCGTGGCTCAAACTCGATCCGGCAGCCACCAGCTTCACCTGCGTGCCGTTCAGCATGTTCCGATACGCGGCGCTGAAGGTGCTTATATGCTCTGCCATGCGCGCCTGATGCGTCTGCGTGTGCCGGTCCAGCATCGTTGTGACCGTGGCGATGCCCACGCTCGCGCCGATGTTGCGCGCCAGGTTGATGATGCCGGTGCCCATGTTCGTCTTTTCTCGCGGCACGTACGCGAACGCGGAGACATTGATGGGAATAAACAAGAATGCCAGGCCCAGCCCCTGCAACATGCGCGCACGCACCGCGTGACCGTAGTCCAGTTGCAGATCCCAGCCCGCCATCAAGAAAAGTGAGGAGGACACGACGATGCAACCAAATCCAATCAGCAATCGCGTGTCTACTTTCGACACCAGGAAGCCCACGATTGGCATCATGCAGATGATCACTGCGCCGCCCGGAGAAAGCGCCAATCCCGCCAATTCCGCCGTGTAGCCCAGCATTTGCTGCAAGAATTGCGGGATCAGCACCGTGCTGGCATACATCACGAAGCCCAGGAAAAACATGGCCGTGGTCGCGATCGCGAAATTGCGGTTCTTCAGCATCTTTAAATCGACCACCGGTTCCTTCTGTCGCAGCTCCCAGAAAATCCCGGCCACGATGCCGATGATCATCAATACGAAAAACACCCGGATGAAATCGGACGACAGCCAATCGTCGCGCTGCCCCTTATCCAAAATAATTTGCATGCTGCCGAGGCCCAGGCTGATCAATCCAATCCCGATGTAATCGATGCGGAATCCGCTCTTGAGACTCGCGCGCTTCATGTACGGCGGGTCGCTGATCAACACCGACGTCAACAGCAGCGAAATGATTCCCACCGGCACATTGATGTAGAAAATCCAGCGCCATGAAAAATTGTCGGTTATCCAACCGCCGAGCCAAGGACCTATCGTTGGGGCTACGACGACCGCGACTCCGTACACGGCGAAAGCCATGCCGCGCTTCTCCAGCGAAAACGTATCATTCAAGATGGCCTGCTCGCTGGGCTGCAACCCTCCGCCGCCCACTCCTTGCAAAACACGAAACAGCACAAGCACGCCCAGGCTCGGCGCCAAACCGCACAGAAAGGAACTGACCGTGAACAGCGCCACGCACGACATGTAAAACCGCTTGCGCCCGATCAGCGACGAGAACCATCCGGAAAGTGGCAGAACGATCGCATTCGATACCAGGTACGACGTCAGCACCCATGTCGATTCATCCGCTCCCGCGGACAAATTCCCCGAGATGTGCGGCAGCGCCACATTGGCGATGGAGGTGTCCAGCACCTCCATAAACGTCGCCAAGGTCACGGTGATCGCAATCACCCAGGGATTGATGTTCCCTTCCGGCGTCCGCAACTTGGCTAGAATTTTGTTCAACATGGCCGCTGTTCTTGTCCCTACTCTTAGTACGCTCGAGCCCTACTCCTTATTGCACGCGGGCTGATGCTATTGGGTGATAATCGTCGCGTCGACATTCATTCCCGGCCGCAGAATCGCTTTATCCGGCGCAATCGGATCGAGCACGATCTTCACGGGAATCCGCTGCACCACTTTCACGTAATTGCCCGTGGCGTTCTCCGGAGGCAGCAGACTCAACACCGCGCCGGTCGCGCCCGCGATCGAATCGAGGTGGCCGGGAAAAGTCTGTCCGTAAGTGTCGACGTGGACGTAAGCCTTCTGGCCTGCGCGCATTTTGCGCAGCTGTGTCTCCTTGAAATTGGCGGTGACCCACACATCCTGCAGGGGCACCACCACCAGCAATCCTTGACCCTGTTGCACGATCTGGCCGGGCTCCACTTGTTTGTGAGTGGCCACGCCGTCGACCGGCGCGACAATTTCCGTGTACCCGACGTTCAGTTCCGCCGCTTCTAACGCCGCGCGCGCTTGCTGCACTTTGGCGATCTTCCCTTGCGCGTCGGAGGTGCGCATACTGATCTGCCGCGTATCGGCATGTGCGGCGGAAACGCCGGCTTTGGCTTGCTCGACGCGCGCGCGTGCAGCAAGCAGCTGCGCCTTGGCGATATCCACGGCGCGCTGCGCCTGTGCCAACTTCTCCTGATCGGCTCTCAACCCGCTCGCCGTGGCGTCGGCATTCGCTTTCGCCGCGTCGTACAGCTGCTTGGAAATCTCGCCCTTGTCCAGCAGCGGCTTGTAGCGCGCCAGATCCGCCTGTGCCAACTCCGCATTGGCCTTGCTCTTCTCAATGTTGGCTTGCGCATAAGCCAGGTCGGACGTACGCGCCTGGTCATAGGTAACCTGCGCGCGCTCCAAATCCGCACCAGCGCCGGAAAGCTGCGCGTCCGCGCTGGAGGTTCCGCTGGCGACGTTTTCACGCGTGCGCGGGACATCTACTCCCGCGGAAGCGGCATCGCTTTCCGCAAGCGCCAGAGCCGCTTTGGCTTGATCGAGACTCGCTTGATAGTCGCGCGGATCAATTTTCACCAACACCTGACCGGCCTTCACCGGCTGATTATCGGTAACCAGAACCTCTGCTACACGCCCGTAAATTTTTGAAGCGATCGGAGTAATGTGTCCATCTACCTGGGCGTCATCGGTCGTTTCGCGATTGTGGTAATAGACCAGCAGGCTGATCAGCACCGCGAGCAGTACCAAGCCGCCAACCACCAGCAAGCTCCGAACCTTGGGGTTTTTCAGTCCCTTGGGTGGCTCCTCATCCAGGAGAAACTCCTGGGCAGGAGCCGCTTTGACTCTCGCCGCGTTCTCCAATCCGACTTCGATCTCAACGCTCATTCGTCTCCTCGGGTTACTTCGCTTGGTTACTTCGCGTAAACCTTTTCCATCTGGCCGACGGAACGCGCCAAGTCCGCCCGCGCTTGATTGAAGCGATACAACGCGGCGATCTGATTGTCGTTGGCGCGGGCCAGCGAATCCTGCGCTTGAATGACTTCAATGTTGTTGGCTACGCCAGCATTGAAGCGATCGCGCGCTTGATCCACTTCTTCTCTGGAAAGCTGCACGCCCAAATTGGCCACGCGCACCTGGCTTCGCGCGGAATCCAGATTGATCAGCGCGGTTTTTACATCCAGCGCGATCTGGTTGCGCAAATCGGCTTGCTGCTGCTGCAACTTTTGTATGTCCAGATCGGCTCGCACCGTTTCCGCGCGGATGCGGCCTCCGGTGAACAGCGGCATGCTGACGCTGCCGGCATAGGTGTAGGTCGGGATTACCGACGATGGCTCCGTGCCCAGCTGCTCCCAGTTCCCGTTGAAGTGCACCGAGGGTAGACGCGAAGCGAATGCCGCTTTTTTCAGATTTTCCGAGGCGCGCATCTGCTCCTGCAGCGATTTCCACTCCGGCCGCGCCGCCAACCCTTCTTCTATGCTCGCCTCAATCTCCGGCTGCGGCGTGTCAAAGAAAGCCAGCGAGTCGCCAAGCTCGATTTGCTGCCGGGGATCAAGATTCAGAAGGCGGCTGAGCCCGAACAGTGACGTTTCACGCGCGGCTTGCGCCTCAAGCAAGCGCTGATTTTCGTTTTGCAGTTCAACGTTGGCGCGCAGCGTGTCGATCCCGGTGCCCACGCCTTCTTTTTGCAAATCCGCGGCCTGGTCGTACAGCGCTTGCGCCAACTCCACGCGTGACTGCGACGCCTGCACGTCCGCAATGGAGCGAAGCGTGCCGATATATTGCGATACGACAAGTAGAATTACCTGCTCGCGGGTCGAAAGGCTGTCCGACCGGCTTGCGTTCGCGGCATGCCGCGATGCCTGGTAGCGCCGGAACAACGTCAGATCGAAGAGCGGCCCGCTGAAGGAGGGCCCCGCGGAAAAGATCGAGTAGGGCCCGATGTGCCCGGGGAATCCCGGAAAGATCCGCGTCCCGCCAAACTGCGCCAGGATGTTTGCGCGCTGCCATTCCTCACTGACACCAAGATCCGCCTGCGGTAGAAGCTGGGACAATGCGATCTTCTGGTCTTGCTCGCTTTGTGCGGCGGTAAGCACCGCGATGCGCGCCGTGGTATTTTGCTTTAGCGCCAAGGCCACCGCTTGGTCCAGCGTCAAGCGCATCACACCCGTAGGTGCTTGGGCAGGCAGCGTGCTCCGTAATTGCTGAGGCTGTGGCTGGCCCTGAGCGCGTGTAGACGCAGGAGTAATCAGCAGACTGAAAAACGCGATGTAAAAAATGATGTGCGAGCGCTTCGTGTCCTTCTTGTGCGCGTGCTCGTCGCCCGCTTTGCCTTCGCCGGTGATCTCTTTGACGGTCGCTTGATTCAGGCAACCCTGCGCCACGAGATGCCCGCCCTGACGGTGGATTTCCTTCAGCAGCGTTTTTCCGGCCGCATCGATGAAGCTGACCCCGCACAAGTCAACGTTGAACTTTTCGCTGGGGGAGGCCGCGCGCAATTCGCGCCAGCACAGCTCCAACGTGGATACGGACTCCCCCGCCAGACGCCCTTCGACGGTCAGGAGGACCTTGCTGCGCTTCTTTTGAGTAGTGACTCTTAGCATGGGACTTCGAGCAAGCAGATGCGTTGGATGCACTTCAGTCGCCACCTGATGCAAATTTTCGTTAATAATGTAAGGCTCTTATTTACAGATAGTTAGGGAAAGATAAGACGCTTTTTATCTCGTAGAGTATGACTATATATGGGCATTAATCCACATTATGGCATTCTCTAAATGCCCACATACGGGCACGCAGAGTCTGAGCTTCGCAAGGAGGAGAGACAATAGCCGCCCGAAGGGTCGACAGTCAGAGTATTTTTCCGAGCTGCGACGTCTTCGCCAGCGTGCCTGCTAGTCCGGCAAAATGGAGGAATGGAGAGGAGAGACGGCTTTGTTGTTTTTGCGGCGTCCAGGGTCAACGGCGTGAAGCTGGCGCGACCTTACCGGCGGACGGCGATAGCTTGCAGCTCGAAATGACCGCCGCGAAGCAGCGCGGCTGCTCCGATGAACTCGCGCGCGGGCAGGTCCTTGGTGGTGAAGTAAGTACGGTAGATAGCGTTGAATTTGTCGAACAAAGAAAGATCCGTGCAAGCGATTTGCACATACGCCAAGTCGTCCATGGTCATCCCGGCCTGCTCGAGAGTGGCCTTGATTTGATCCAGCAGCACCTTGATTTCGTCCGTGATTTCGGCAGGCGGCTTGCCCGATTTATCCAAACCAATGCGCCCTGCGAGGTACAGCGTATTGCCGGCGAGAATACCGTCGCTGAAGGGCAGCTGCGGATTGGCGTCGGGAAGGTGGATGGCGCGGCGGCTGGGCTGCGCGGGCGCCTGGGAGAATGCGCCGCGAACCGTAACCAGTCCCGCTACAACCAGCACCAGGAACACGAAGCCTGCTCTTCGATTCATCCCGGACTTGCTATTGCTAACCATGGTGTCCTCCGTCGTTCCGGTGCCTTGTGGCGATGCCGGCGAGATTAGGGGCGCGAGTGTATTCCGGGCTAGCTCAGGATGCAAGCGAACGGGTCAGGGCGACGCGGAGTTAGGCGACGCGGACAGCTTTTCCGGCGCTTCCTTATTCGGCGCGGGCCGGGAAACTTCGGCGACGATCTTCGCGGTTCTCGCCTTGCTTATAGCGCAGTTGCGATCGTAAATCCGGCATTGCGCCAGCGTGAAATTGCAGCCGCAGGTGCAGCTTTCCGCATTGAATTTGTGCAGGGCGGCTTGCTTTTGCTGTGGAGTGAGCCGGGAAAGGTTCACACCGGGAAGCTCGCTGGCGCGGTTGGCGTGCGCGAGAAAAATCTGGCCGGTGTCTTCAAACGTTTCCACACGCGCATCGATCGGCAGGCCGAGCAGAGACCGTATTTCCGTTTCGTAGAGAACAGGATCGCGCAAGCCTTCGTGCTTTTGCACCACGCGGCCTTGCAGGTCCAAAACAAACGAAGTGGGCAGCGCGGCAATGCCGCCGTACTGCATGCGCAATTCCGGCGGGGACATAGCAACGGGATAGTTGATTCCCGCTTCGGCGACGACTTGCTTGACCACTGCCGCGTCATCTTCGTCCACCGCCAGGCCGATGATCTGCAGTTGCTCCTTGTATTTCTGTTGCAGCGCGATCAGGTCGGGAATCTCCGCGCGGCACGGACCGCACCACGTAGCCCAAAAATTCAGCAAAATTACCTTGCCGCGCCCGCTGGCGAGACTCAACGGCCGGCCATCGATTCCGTCGAGCTTGAACTCCGGAGCAGCGTCCGGGTTGCGCACAAAGCGAATAACATTGCCGCCCTGCGGTGGTTTGGCAAACGCTTGGAAGGCCACCAACAAAAATGCTGGCGCCGCAAGGCAGAGAATACCTGGAGGCAGTAGTCGGGAGCGTCGGGTGCAAGAATGCAGTCTCATCGCGTGTTCCTAGGAGAACATAAGGCCAGGTGCCTGCCAAGCTGCGGGTACTCGCGGCGTTCTCCACCTGACGAATACAAATATTAGGCCGTGTTCATCTTGTCCAGCGGAACGGCCGCGTAGGCCGGATGCCGTGCGGGAGCGCGCTGCGGCAGTTCGCGTTCAAGCTTTCGCAACCATTTCAGCTCGGTGCGAAATTGCTCGATCATCAAAGAGACCATCCACACCGCCTCGTGATAAGGATGGCCGACTTCCTCCAATATGGAGCGCAGCGTCTCTTTCTCGCGAGACAGTTCTTGCTCGACGAATTTGCGGCGGCGCTGCAGTTGCTTGTGAAAGACTCCGGGACGCGCGAGCCAGGAAAGCGCAATCCAGGTGGGAAACACAGGGTGATCCCGCTGGTCAGCCCAACTCTCACGTTCAAGAGCATCCGCGATCGCGGCGCGGCCCTTTGAGGTCGTTGCAAAAACCGTGCGCTCCGGGCCGTATGCAGGCGCGCTGCTCGACCCTTTGCGGATGAAGCCGGCGCTGGCCAGCTTTTCCAGCGAATAATAGACCTGCGGCCGCGAAATCGCCGCCCAATCGCGAATGCAACGCCGCTCCAGCTCCAGGTTGGCTTCGTATCCGTGCATGGGACGCTCCGCAAGGAGGCTCAGGAGCACGAGGTCGGGAGTGGTCAAGGTTGTTTGTTTCTTGCGAGGCATCGCTATTTGATTTGTACCGCGTTTCGCGCGCTCTTTGCCACTTGCTTCCGTTCGCGGCTCCAGTACCACCATCGGCATTGTTCCACAGGGAGCTGCGGGTCGCGCGCCTGCGCCACGGCGGCGCGAAAAACGTCAAGACAGCAGATGTCCTGATGCTGCGGCGCCAGCCGGCAAAGGGATGCATACAGGCGTTCGGGATTACGTCGCGCCAGCTGCGCAACGCTGCGTACGCCGAGGATTTCAAAGTCGCGAAGCATGGCCGGACCAACCGAGATCAACTCCGAGAGTTGGCGAAGGGCAGTAGGCATCGGAAATCTCCTTGACACTGGTTTGTGATGCAACTACACTGTGCTAGTCTAATTTAGACTACATACAAGAGGCAACAAGAAAGGAGAATGAATGCCCGACAAAATGCAAATGCGCACCGCTTGCACCGTCGCTGCCGCACTCTTCATCGCGATTTTGAGCTTACAGAAGGTAAATCATGCACAGGAGAGGAAAACCATGGATATGAACGTGAAACGCATCACGCCGGTGCTGTTTGTGAAGGAAATCGAGCCGGTGCTGCCCTTCTGGGTGGACAAACTCGGCTTTACCAAGACGATCGAAGTTCCGCACGGGAACAAGATCGGATTTGTATCGCTACAGAAAGGAACGACCGAAGTGATGTACCAGAGCTTTGCGAGCCTGGAGGAAGACATGCCCCTGATTGCGGAGACTCGCAAGGGGCCAACTTTCTTGTACATCGAGGTGGACAATCTGGACGCGGTCCGCAACGCGCTGAAAGATTCCAAGATCGTGCAACCGGAGCGAACCGCGTTCTACGGCATGCGCGAAATCGGTTTCCAGGAGCCGGGCGGACACTACGTCACGTTCGCGCAACCGGTGGCCGCCGCGCAACACTGAATCCGTCAAATTAACGGCCCGACAGGCGGCGAGCCGCGCGCATAAGAAGCCGCCAGGACCCAGTAGCGCTACTCTTCGTGATCGAGCGGCTTGCCGTCGGGTCCGACCTGGACCTCGGATTTCTTTCCGTCCTTTATCACTTTGGCTTCGTAAGCGACGATCTTGTCCTTTTTCGTGATACTTTCAACCTTGCCGAGTTTGCCTTCGCCCGCTTTCGCCTGCAAGCCGGCTTTCACGTCCGCGGGCAACGCGTTCATCGCCACTTCTTCTTCCACCTCAACGATCCCGCCGTTGGCGTCCATCAACAGGTCTTTGCTGTGTCCGTTGACGACCATCTCCGCTTCGTAATAGGTCTGTCCTTTTTCCTTTTCCGTTGAGAAACCCTTGAGCGCTGCGCCGGCGCTTTGTGCCGCAACGGTTTTTTCCACGGCCGGAGGAAGATCGGAACGCTTGATCTTTTTCTCCTGCGCGACTGCTGACATTGCCGTCAAAACCGCAACCACAGTGATAATGGTTCCTCTGCGAATATTCATCGGCCAGCTCCTTTTGAAAATGGCGACGTGCCGTGAGGCTTAACAAAACCACGGTACTTCCCTTGGCATAAACGCCAGCTAAATGCGGAGCTTGCTTTGCGTAATTTGTCCCTCTGTTTGCGCTCTTTTGGGCATCATTCGTTGACCTTCGCAGATCTTCATTCAGCTCCGTCCTGTCTCGATTGCAGGTTTGAACACACCACATCTACATCGGTACTCGCGGCCTATGGCTTCGTGCAGGGGCGGCAGATAGCCTGCGAACCATAGGGTCGGGCGAGGGGCGTGCAATCCTGTAAGTCTTTTGTGCGCAGTTGTTTACAGTGAAACGAAGTAGTTGAGCTCCTGCCGGACACCCTAGAAAGTCAGGGGGATCACCTTGGAACCGACGAAATTTTCGCGCGCGGCCGCGCTGCTTGGCATCGCGGCGCTCATCGCTTGTGTACCGCCGGCAAGAACCCAACAGCGAGACGGAGACTTGAACCAGTTACGCGGAGCTTCCGAGGAAGGCGACAGCGCGGCGCAATTCACCTTGGCAAATCACTACTATCGTGGCTTGGGCGTGCCGCAAGACTCTGAAAAGGCGCTCTCGCTCTATGGGAAGGCCGCGGACCAGGGGCTGGCCGCCGCAGAGAACCGCCTGGGGATGGTGTACGAACGTGGAGCGGGCCTGCCGCAGTCCTATGGGCGCGCAATGACGATGTACCGAAAGGCTGCGGTGCAAGGAAACGCGCTGGCGCAGTACAACCTGGGGATGCTCTACGAAACCGGGAAAGGCGGGCGGCTGGATTATTCGCAAGCCCTGGATTGGTTTCGCAAAGCCGCGGAACAAAACGAACCCGATGCGGAGGAAGAGGTCGGCTATTTCTATCAGCGCGGGTTTCTAGGCGCGCGCGATTATGAAAAGGCTCGCGAGTGGTACAAGCGCGCAGCGGAGCACGGATGCTCCAACGCACAGAACCAGCTCGGCTATATGGCGCAATTGGGATTGGGCGAAGAGCAAGATTACGTGCAGGCGCTGGACTGGTATTACAAAGCCGCGGAGCAGGGAAATCCAAACGCCCAGGAAAATATCGGCTACTTGTATCAACACGGACTTGGCGTGGATACGGACTACGCGCAAGCGGAAACCTGGTATTACAAGGCGGCGGGGCAAGGCAATTCCAACGCGGAGAACCAGCTTGGGTATATGAATCAATACGGGCTGGGGATTCCGGCCGATCTTCCGCAGGCATTGGCGTGGTATCGTACAGCTGCGGACCAGGGGAACAAGACGGCGATAGAAAACTTGAAGGCCCTCTCGGAACGCTTGCAGAGCATCGACGCAGAGCTTTGGAAGGCCGCAAGCGCCATGGCACAACAGGCCGCGGAGGCGCAGGCTACGCGCCGCGTGCGCATCGCTAATTTGCAGCGGCAGATTGTGGAGCTGGAATTGGATGCGCGGCTCGAAGACAGTCTCGCGGAACCGGTTACAGTGGCAGCGGCGAACCCCTCAACCCTCGGAGCCATGAAACTGCGCAAGGAAGCAGACAACTACCGGGCGGAAGCGGCGCGGCTGCGAGCGGAACTAGCAGGGCTGGACGTGCTTGCAGCCTCCACCACGCCAGCGCAATAAGGGAACTTCACTCGAATTGCTTGCGGAAGGCGGCAAACTGCTGTTTCAGATCGGCTATATCCCTGCGCAATTCGCTCACCTCCTCCTCCAAGTGGGATAGCGTGGTTCCTGCATTGGCAGTCTCTGGGCTCTGCCGTCGCGCCTCGGCTATCGGGGCTGCTGCCGGTTCAGACGGCGAGCTAGCGGACTCCGCATCTCCACACAACAAGTGAATGTACCGGGATTCCTTCGTGCCGGGCTGCCTAGGGAGCAGCTTCACCAAGGGTGGCTGGCGGTTCATCAGGCGCTGCAGCACGGATTGCACTTCATTCAAGTCGTCGAAATGATGCATGCGCTCGGCGCGACTGCGTAACTCGCCGGGAGTCTGCGCTCCACGCAGCAAAAGCTCGCAAAAGATCGCGGCTTCACGGCGATCGAAGTTGAAAGCTTCCTGCAAGCGATGCTCGTATTTCGTGACGCGGCTGTCCGCGGCGCTTACGGAACGCGCCAAAGAATTGTCGTGCAGCGCCCGCAAGGCGCCGCGAACCGCGTCCTCATCCAGATTCATGGCCGGATCGCGATTCGATTTCTGATTGCAAGCGTTGACCAGCGCGTTGAGCGAAAGCGGATAGTAGTCCGGAGTGGTGATTTCCTTTTCCAAAAGAGCGCCAAGCACGCGCGCTTCGACTTCGTTGAGGAGATTCACAAGGTTCAAATCATACCGGAAGCGTGGCACGCGCCCAAACGGAGCAGAAAACGGAACGAAGCCGCAGGCGACGCTGGACTCAATTAATTCTGCAGCTTTTCGGCGGGCCGTGGCGAGAGGGCTTCACGCAGCACGGTCAGGACATCGGAGATGCGGAAAGGCTTTTGCAATTGCCGAATGTGGCCACTAGCACCATTTTCTTCGACCAGATCTCCGGTCATGAAGATTACGTGCGGCTTTGGGGTGCCCGACGACGACGCGGCGATCTGCAAGGCCGCTTCGCGTCCGCTTGGCCCGCTACCACCGGAGGAGAGATTCACGTCACACAAAGCCAGGTCATAATGGCGATTGCGCACTAGCTCCAACGCTTCATGCGAATTTGCCGCACAGTCAACGCGCATGCCCTGAGCGGCGAGGCCTTCTTCGAGCAACATCCGGATGCTTTCTTCATCGTCGAGAACGAGGATGGAACGGCCCTTGAGAATGTCCACTGCCGGGAGCAAGGTCTCCGCGGAAGCCACTCCGGAATCGGGCAAGTTGTCGGAAAGCTCTACAGGAGCCACGGGCAAATACACCGTGAAAGCCGAGCCTCCCGCCGGCAGAGTCTCCACATCGATGGAACCGCCGTGCTCGCGCACGATGGACATGCAAATACTGAGACCAAGGCCCGTGCCGCCGCCTGGACGCTTGGTGGTGTAAAAAGGATCAAACAGTTTGGGTAGCGCTTCCTGCGCGACGCCCACGCCATCGTCCTGAACGGTTACGGAAATGTGCTCGCCGATGCGTCCGATGCGAATCTGGATGCGTCCGGTTTCGCGGACCTCGCGAATGGCATGCTCGGCGTTGCTGATGAGGTTCAAGAAGACTTGAATCAGCTGGTTCGCGTCGCCAATGACCGGTGGCAAATCCGATTGCGGCTGAAAATCCACGTTAACGTTGTTGCGGCGAAGCGAATGGTCCTGGAGCTGGAGAGTGCGCTCGATGAGCGTGTTGACGTCCACTCGCTTTTTTTGCGGCGCCGCAGGCCGCGAAAATTCGAGCAGGTTTTGCACAATGCGGGCCGCGCGACGCGCCTGGCGATGGGTTAACTCGAGCTGGCGCTTGGTGTTTTCCTGAACGCCTTCACTGTCGCGGAGAAGTTCGGTAACACCGAGAATGGCGGTTAGAGGATTGTTAAGCTCGTGTGCGACGCCAGCCAGCATCTGGCCCATGGCGGCGAGCTTCTCCGCCTGGATAAGTTGCTCCTCCAGACGCTTTAGTTCTGTAACGTCACGCGCGGAAATCACCACGCCATCGATTTTGCCGGTTTCGTTGAAGAGCGGGCTGAAGTGGCAGCGCAGCCGGCGCCACTCCCCTTGCTTGCTGCGCACGCGGACTTCCAGCGAGGCAAACGTTTGCCGGCCGCGCACAATTTCCGCGAAGAGCGCAAGCAGCGCGGGGCGATCTTCCATGTGCGTGCGCCCGCCAAACGCTAAACTCTGCGTCTCTTCTGTCTCGTAGCCCAGGATATCTTTCACGCGCGGGCTGACAAAGGTGTAGTTACCAGCGGTGTCCACCACAAAAATCAGGTCTGGGAAACTGTCGATCAGCCGGCGCGCAAATTCCTGCTGTTGATACAGGCGCCGCTCCATCTCTCTGCGCTCGGTAATATCCATCAATGCGCCGTGATAGCGGATAACTCGCCCGGTGGTGTCTCGAACGGCCCCCGCCGTATTCAGGCATACCAGCGGCTTGCCATCCTTGCGCGTCAGCGTAATCTCGCGTCCACGCACCATCGTTTGACTGTCCACTTCTTCGCGAAGGGCGCGGCGCTGAGCTTCGTCAGGAAGCAGCTCGGCGAAGGTGTGCGACAACAACTCTTCCTTGGAATCGTATCCGAGCATGCGCGCCAGCGCCGGATTCGCGTCGATCAGGCGGTCGTCCGGCGCGGCAATGTAAATGCCCTCCTGCAGCGATTCAAATAGCTCCGTAAAGCGCGCTTCGCTCTTACGCAGAGCGGTAATATCTCGCCCGAGAACGGTGATGCCTTGGACCTCGTTGCCGCGCAGCATGGCGTGCGCCACGCAATCAAAATAGTGGGTGGAGTTGCGGCCGCGGAGGCGAATTTGTACGATTCCAGTCCAGACGCGACGCTCCAGGAAGCGAGGCAGAGCGCGCTTTGCAAGTTCCCCGCCGTCGCCGCTTCCCTCTTCAATGAATTCGCTCAACTCGTGTCCGATGATTTGCGGGAAGGTCGCGCCCACCAGGTCGGCAAAACTGCGGTTGGCAGCGCGGATCTGACCCTCCAGCGAGATGGCGAGGAGAACGTCGTCGAAGGAATCGATGAGGTCGCGGTAACCCTGCTGGGAGCGGGAGATGACATCGAAGAGTTGATCGAGCTGCTTTTCGCTGGGGGCCACCGCGTCGCGCTGTTCGATGCCGCGAACCAGGCCGCGCAGCTCGGAAATTTCCTGGGTGCGCTTCCAGGCGTACAGTCCGAAAAGCGCAACGAGAAGAACCAGGCCAATGGGAAGAGCCTCAAAACGGTGAGCCAGCGAACGTATCGTGTCCCAGGAAACCATTGCGAAAACAATGGAGAGAACGAGCAGCAAGAAAAAAGTAAGCCGCCACAGCTCGCTTTGGCGGCGCTCAAATTGCTCCAGGCGCTCGGATACCGCGCCACGACCACCAGTGCTCGATGAGGAGCGCTTGGGCGCGTCGGACGCGCCTTGGTTGATTCGACTCATGGAATCTCTGGCCACCGGCCAATGGCCGGACGACTGCACAGTAGCTAACATTGTAGGAACGGTCCTCACCAAGCGGCAATACAAGCAATCGGGTGGGGTTCCTTACGGATACCTATGAATAGCGCACAAAACAAAACCGGCGCCCGAACTTGCCAGGGCGCCGGAAATCGATTTGACGGCGGTGCTATTACACACCGCCGGTTGAGCCAAGTTTAGCCTTCGGTGGCGGCGTCCGCTTCCGTGTCTTTCTGCAGGAAGTCGAGCGCGGCTGCTTCCTCAGCCGTAAGCTCGGCGGCTTCTGGAATCTCCTCGATCGGAGCGGGAGCGGGCATTTCCGTCAGCAACTGAATGCTGCGGTAGTGCTCGAGACCGGTGCCGGCCGGGATGAGGCGGCCCATGATGACGTTTTCCTTCAGGCCGCGGAGATAGTCCACCTTGCCAGCCACCGCTGCTTCTGTGAGGACGCGGGTGGTCTCCTGGAAGCTGGCGGCGGAAATGAACGAGTCGGTCGACAGTGACGCCTTGGTGATACCAAGGAGCAGCGGGCGTCCCGTTGCCGGGCGGCCACCGTCCGCGATAATCCGGTCGTTCTCTTCGCGGAAGCGGAACTTGTCCACTTGCTCCTCGAGAAGGAACGTGGTGTCGCCGACGTCTTCGACCTTGACCCAGCGCATCATTTGCCGGGAGATGGTCTCAATGTGCTTGTCGTTGATGTTCACGCCTTGGAGTCGATAGACCTCCTGAATGGCGTTCACCAAATAGGATTGCGTGAACTTTTCTCCAAGGACGGCCAGCAAGTCGTGCAAGTTGAGTGGGCCATCGATCAAGGCCTCGCCGGCCTTGACGTGATCGCCTTCCTGCACGTTGATGTGCACGCCGCGCGGAATGGAGTATTCCTTCGTGGTCTTGCGGTCGTCGCTTTCCACGTAGATTTTGCGCATACCCTTGGCGATTTCGCCGTAGCGCACCACGCCGTCGATTTCGCTGATGACCGCGGGATCCTTGGGCTTGCGCGTCTCGAAAAGTTCCACGACGCGCGGGAGACCTCCGGTGATGTCCTTGGTCTTGGTGGTTTCTCGCGGGATTTTCGCGAGCACGTCTCCGGCCTGCACCTCGTCCCCATCTTTCACCATCAAGTGAGCGCGGGAGGGCATGAGGTACTTTTTGCGAACCTTGCCCGCGGAATCGCGGACAAGAATCGCGGGCTGATGTTTTTCATCGCCAGGCGGCAGCGTTACGACGTCCTGCGACAGGCCGGTGACTTCGTCGACCTGCTCTTCGATGGTGAGGCCGGGCCGCAGGTCGTCGAACTTCACGGAACCGGCGGTTTCGGTAAGGATCGAGAAGGTGAACGGATCCCATTCGGCAAGAATCTGCCCGTGGGTTACGCTCTCTCCTTCGGTGACGCGGAGGCGCGCGCCGTAAACAACGTGGTAGCGCTCCTTCTCGCGGCCCTTTTCATCGACGATGGCGATCAGGCCCGCACGGTTCATGGCGATGGCCGTGCCGCCGCGGCCCTGAACGTATTTGAGATCCACGAATTTGATGACGCCATGGTTGCGCGCCTCGAGCGTGGAACGCTCGGAAACGCGGGTCGCCGTTCCGCCGATGTGGAACGTGCGCATGGTGAGCTGTGTGCCAGGCTCGCCGATGGACTGCGCGGCTATGACGCCGACAGCCTCGCCGAGTTCGACCATCCGGCCAGAAGCCAGGTTGCGGCCGTAGCACAGCGCGCAAACACCGCGACGCGACTCGCACGTAAGCACGGAGCGAATGCGCACCCGCTCGATACCCGCGGCCTGCACGGAGTTAGCCAGTTCTTCGGTGATCTCCTGGTTGACGTCGACGATTACGTGCCCCTCGAAGTCCTTAATCTTGTCGAGTGAAACGCGGCCCACGATGCGGTCGCGCAACGGCTCGACTTCGACGCCGGCTTCGATAATCGGTTCCACGTAAATGCCGTCGGAAGTGCCGCAATCGCGCTCGTTGATGATCACGTCTTGCGCCACGTCAACGAGGCGGCGAGTCAGGTAGCCGGAGTCCGCGGTCTTTAGCGCCGTATCCGCCAAGCCCTTGCGCGCGCCGTGCGTGGAGATGAAGTACTCCAGCACGTTCAGACCTTCGCGGAAGTTTGAGGTGATCGGCGTTTCCATGACTTCGCCGGAAGGCTTGGCCATCAAGCCGCGCATGCCGGAAAGCTGGCGAATCTGCTGCTTCGAGCCGCGAGCGCCAGAGTCGGCCATGACGTAGACCGGGTTGATGGTGCCTTCTTTGTCCTGGTTTTCGAGCGCCTTGAACATCTCGTCGGCGACCTTTTCGGTGACGTCGCCCCACAGCGAAATGATCTTGTTGTAGCGCTCGCCATGCGTGATGGCGCCGTCGAGGTACTGCTGCTGCACCTTGACGACTTCCCGCTCGGCAGCTTCCACCAGCTTGCTCTTGTCGCCCGGGATGACCATGTCGTCGATGCCGATGGAAATGCCGGATTTCGTGGCGTACGCAAACCCGAGTTCCTTCATGTTATCCAGCAGGATGACCGTGCCTTCGAGCCCAAAACGCAAGTAGGCGTAGTACACCAATTGCTGCACGCCCTTCTTTTTCAGAAGGCCGTTCACGTACGGAAAATTTTCCGGAAGGTGCGTATTGAAAATCACGCGCCCGACGGTCGTCTGGATGAACTGGCGCTCCATCTTGACCGGAACAGTGTGCGTTATGTCCTGGTCGTCATACGCCGTGGTGAGGTCGATGACCTCACCGGTGTAGCGTAGACGGACCGGAGTGAGCAGCTCCACTTCGCCGGCTTCCAGCGCGAGAATAACTTCTTCGGGTGCTCCGAAGACGCGGCCCTCACCCTTCGCGCCCGGCTTGGACTTAGTCAAGTAGTAGATGCCCAGAACCATGTCCTGCGACGGCACGGCCAGAGGCAAGCCGTGCGCCGGAGACAGGATGTTACGCGAGCTGAGCATCAGCACGGACGCTTCCACCTGCGATTCCGGGGACAGCGGGATATGCACGGCCATCTGGTCGCCGTCAAAGTCCGCGTTAAACGCGGTGCAGACCAGCGGATGAATGCGGATGGCCTTGCCTTCGACGAGCACCGGCTCAAACGCCTGAATGCCCAGGCGGTGCAGCGTGGGAGCGCGATTCAGCAGCACAGGATGTTCGCGAATGACGTCTTCGAGAATGTCCCAAACCACCGGCTCCTGCTGCTCCACCATTTCCTTGGCTTGCTTGATGGTGGTGCAGTGCCCTTGCGCTTCGAGCTTGTGATAGATGAAAGGCTTGAAGAGTTCGAGCGCCATCTTCTTCGGCAAACCGCATTGATTGAGCTTGAGCTCCGGGCCGACCACGATGACCGAGCGGCCGGAGTAGTCCACGCGCTTGCCGAGCAAGTTCTGGCGGAAACGACCCTGCTTGCCCTTGAGTGTGTCGCTGAGCGACTTGAGCGGGCGGTTGTTCGTGCCGCGCAGAACGCGGCCGCGCCGGCCGTTGTCGAATAGCGCGTCCACCGCTTCCTGCAACATGCGCTTTTCGTTGCGCACGATAACGTCGGGAGCGCGCAGCTCCATGAGCTTCTTCAAGCGGTTGTTGCGGTTGATGACGCGGCGATACAGATCGTTGAGGTCGGAGGTAGCGAAGCGGCCGCCGTCCAGAGGCACCAGCGGGCGCAACTCCGGCGGAAGCACCGGGATTACATCCAGAATCATCCATTCCGGCTTGTTGCCGCTCTTGCGGAACGCTTCCAGGACCTTGAGGCGCTTGGCGAACTTGATGCGCTTCTGCAACGACGGGTCCACCTTCATCTTTTCGCGCAGCTCTTCGGAGAGCTTATCGACTTCGACGCGGCGGAGAAGCTCCTTGATGGCTTCGGCGCCCATCTTGGCGACGAACTGACCGGGATATTCCTGCGTGAGCTTGCGATATTCCTCTTCGGGCAGAACCTGGCGCTCGCGGAGAACCGCGACTTCATTGGGGTCCACCACAACGAACGCTTCGAAGTACAGTATGCGTTCGAGGTCGCGCATGGAAATGTCCAGCAAGTAGCCGATGCGGCTAGGCAAACCCTTGAAAAACCAAACGTGCGAACAGGGCGATGCCAGCTCGATGTGGCCGAGGCGCTCGCGGCGAACCTTGCTCAGCGTGACTTCCACGCCGCACTTGTCGCAAATCACGCCGCGGTGCTTCATGCGCTTGTACTTGCCGCACAAGCACTCCCAGTCGGTGACGGGGCCAAAAATCTTGGCACAGAAAAGACCGTCGCGCTCCGGCTTGAAGGTGCGGTAATTGATGGTCTCCGGCTTGGTAACTTCGCCGTGCGACCATGAACGAATTTTTTCAGGGCTCGCCAGGCTGATGCGAATGGAATCAAAATCGGCGATCAAACTGGCGCGATCATAAGGGCTGCTGCGATACAAGGTTGTTTCCTCCCTCCCGCCGCCTTGCGGCTGCGGGCTGCGGTCCGATGCGTTGGACCGGCTGAGAACCCTAACTACCCAAATGCTACAAATCTTTGCTTGTTGCCAAATTGGGGCGCGGCGTGCTGCGCCCCGACCGGCTATTTCTAATCGGCTGCTTTTTCCGTAGGCGGCTTTTGCCGCTTCATCAGTTCGACGTCGAGACACAGCGACTGCAACTCGCGCACGAGCACGTTGAACGATTCCGGCACGCCGGGCTCGATGCCCGGCTCGCCCTTGACGATGGCCTCGTAAATCTTCGCGCGGCCATAAACGTCGTCGGACTTTGCCGTGAGCAGCTCCTGCAAGATGTGCGCAGCGCCGTAAGCTTCCAGCGCCCACACTTCCATTTCGCCGAAGCGCTGGCCACCGAACTGCGCCTTGCCGCCCAGCGGCTGCTGGGTGATGAGCGAGTACGGCCCGATGGAGCGCGCGTGAATCTTGTCGTCGACAAGATGCGAAAGTTTCAGCATGTAGATGTAGCCGACCGTTACCGGCTGATCGAACTGGTCTCCGGTCATGCCGTCGAACAGGTTGATCTTGCCGGCGTGTGGCAGACCCGCGACTTCCAACAGGTGGCGGATTTCCGCTTCGCGCGCGCCGTCGAATACCGGCGTGGCGAACGGAATGCCTTCGCGGAAGCCTTCGGCGACTTCCAGCAACTCGTCATCGCTGAGCTTCGAGAGCGTCTTCCAGATCGCGGTGTCCGCAAAAACTTCGCGGAACCAGCGGCGCAGGGCTTCGGCACGAACTTCTTTGCTCAGCAAGCGCTTCAAGCTATTGCCGAGTTCCTTGGCCGCCCAGCCGAGGTGCGTTTCCAGAATCTGTCCGACGTTCATACGTGACGGAACGCCGAGCGGATTCAGAACGATTTCGACCGGAGTGCCATCGGGAAGGTACGGCATATCTTCCTGAGGCACGATGCGCGCGATGACGCCCTTGTTGCCGTGACGGCCGGCCATTTTGTCGCCGATGGAAAGCTTGCGCTTCATGGCGATGTAGACCTTGACCAGCTTAATCACGCCCGGAGGCAGCTCGTCGCCCTTCTTGAGCTTCTCCTTGCGCTCTTCGGTGATCTTGCGCAGCACATCGATCTGCCGCGAAGTCATCTCCTCGATCTCTTCGATCTTCTCGATGAGCAGCGGATCTTTTTCGTTGAGTTTCAGGCGCTTGAGGTTGCGAGTCGAGATTTTCTCGATGATGTCGCGCGTCAGGTCCGTGCCTTTGATTAACAAGCGCTTGTTGGTCTTCTCGTCGTGCAAGTCGGCTTGCAGAATCTTGCCGCCGAGAAGATCGCTCAAACGCTTTAGACGCTCGTCGGTCAGAATGCGGATTTCGTCCGCGAGGTTCTTCTCCAGCTTGAAGACTTGCGTGGCTTCGATGGCCTTGTGCCGCTCGTCTTTTTCTCCACCCTTGCGGGTGAAGATCTTGACGTCGACGATGGTGCCCTCGATGCCCGGCGGGCAGTAGAGCGAAGCGTCGCGAACGTCTCCGGCTTTTTCACCGAAGATCGCGCGCAACAACTTTTCTTCCGGTGTGAGCGTGGTCTCGCCCTTTGGCGTGACCTTCCCGACGAGGATGTCGCCGGGCTTCACGACTGCGCCGATTCGAATGACGCCGCTCTCATCCAGGTTGCGCAGAAACGACTCGCTGATGTTGGGGATGTCGCGAGTGACTTCCTCGGGACCCAACTTCGTGTCGCGCGCTTCGATTTCGTACTCCTCGATGTGAATCGAAGTGTAGTAGTCGTCCTTGACCAGCTTTTCACTGACCAAGATGGCGTCTTCGAAGTTGTAGCCGCGCCACGGGAGGAACGCCACGAGGACGTTGCGCCCGAGGGCCAGCTCGCCGCGATCCGTGCAAGGACCGTCCGCGAGAACTTGCGCCTTCTTGACGCGGTCGCCTACGCGCACCAGCGGCTTCTGGCTGATGCAGGTGTTCTGGTTCGAACGCTTGAACTTGATGAGCTGATAGATGTCCGCGCCCACTTCGCGGCTCAAAACGCCGGAGTGATCCGATTCGACGCGAACGATGATGCGCTCGGAGTCGACCTGGTCGACAATGCCTTCGCGCTTGCAAAGTACGACCGCGCCGGAATCGCGCGCCGTCACGCGTTCCATGCCGGTGCCCACCAGCGGAGCCTCACCGCGAATCAGCGGCACAGCCTGGCGCTGCATGTTCGAGCCCATCAACGCGCGGTTCGCGTCGTCGTTCTCAAGGAATGGAATCAAGCTGGCGGCCACCGAAACGAGCTGTTTCGGCGAAACGTCCACGTAGTCCACTTCTTCGCGGCTCTTCAGCACAAAGTTGCCGGCCTGCCGGCAGTTCACGAGTTCAGAAACAATCTTCAAGCGCTCGTCGAGCTGGACGTTGGCCTGCGCGACCACGTACTTGTCTTCTTCCCACGCAGACAGGTAGAAACAGTACGGTTCGTAGACCACTTTGCGGCGCTTGAGCTCTTCGTTGAGCTCTTCGACGCGGTCGCGTTCCACGATTTCGCCGGCTTTGAATTCACTGTCGCCGGCATTAACGATGTGCACGTAATCGATGATGCGGCCGCCCTTCACTTTGCGGTACGGCGACTCGATAAATCCGTAGTCGTTGATGCGCGCAAAGCAAGAGAGCGAGCTGATCAATCCGATGTTCGGGCCTTCCGGCGTTTCAATCGGGCAGATGCGGCCGTAGTGCGTCGGGTGCACGTCGCGCACCTCGAATCCGGCGCGCTCGCGAGAGAGGCCGCCGGGTCCAAGGGCCGAAAGACGCCGCTTATGCGTGATTTCGCTGAGCGGGTTGGTCTGGTCCATGAACTGGCTGAGCTGCGAGCTGCCGAAAAATTCGCGGATCGCGGCCATAACCGGCTTGGCGTTGACCAGGTCGTGCGGCATAGCCGTCGACATTTCCTGATACACGCTCATCTTTTCCTTGATGGCGCGTTCCATGCGGACCAAGCCGATGCGGAACTGATTTTCGAGCAACTCGCCCACTGCGCGAACGCGGCGGTTACCGAGATGGTCGATGTCATCCACCACACCGATGTTCTTGCGCAGTTTCAGCAAGTACTTGATCGCCGAGACAAAATCCGGCGTGTCCAGCGTGCGGTTATCCAGCGGCGTATCCAGCCCCATTTTGATATTGAACTTCAAGCGGCCGACGCGGCTGAAATCGTATTTGCGCGGATCGAAAAACATTCCGCGAAACAGGTTGGTGGCCGTTTCCAGCGTCGGCGGATCGCCGGGACGGAGCTTACGATAGATTTCGATCAGCGCTTCCTTGGAAGAGCGAATACCGTCCTTGTCCAACGTGCGCGAAAGCACCAAGCCGATGTCGTCGCGCTCCGGGAAGAAGACGTCCACTTCCGTGATGCCCGATTCGGCAAACGCCTGCCACACGTCGGCGGTTATGGGCTTGTTCGCTTCCAGCAAAACTTCGCCGGTCTGGCGATTGACCACGTCGGCGACGCTATACGCGCCTTCGAGATCAGCCAACGCCGCGCGAACCTGCGAAACCTTGGCCTTGATCAATTCCTTGAAAAGATTCTCGGTGATGCGCTTGTGGGCGCCAACAATCACTTCCTCGGAACGAGGATTCTTGATTTCGTGGGTCAGCTTGCGGTCCACGATTCCCGGCGACACGTTCCAGAACAGGTCCTTGTCGCGCAACGAAATGCGCTCCACCTGATAGAAGGTGCGCAGAATGTCTTCATTGGACTTCATCCCCAAGGCGCGTAAGAAAATCGAGCCGAGGAACTTGCGCTTGCGATCGATGCGCACATACAGAATGTTCTTGGTGTCGTACTCGAACTCCACCCACGAGCCGCGGTACGGAATAATCTTCCCCAAGAAGTAGCTGCGATTGTTGGCGCTCTCGAAGAACACGCCCGGCGAGCGGTGCAACTGGCTGACGATCACGCGCTCCGTGCCGTTGATGATGAACGTGCCGTTCTCGGTCATCAGCGGAATATCGCCGTAGAAAACTTCCTGCTCCTTGATGTCGCGAATGGTTTTCGCGCCGCTGTCCGGATCTTTGTCGTAAATGGTCAGGCGAATGGTGACTTTGAGCGGCGCGGAGTACGTCATGCCGCGCTCCTGGCACTCGTTTACGTCGTACTTGAGCTGCATCGCGACCGGATCGCCGCATTTGTTGCAAAAGGTCGGCGTGTTCTTGTTGAACGTGCCGCACTTGTGGCAAATCACGTCGCCGGTCTGATACGGATTGGTGACCACCGACGCGCCGCAATTGCGACAAGTGGCGCGCAGATGATGCAGACCCTTGAGGTTGCCGCACTTGCACTCCCAGTTGCCGATTGCGTAGTCCACGAACTCCAACTGCGACATTTCGCGGAAATCCTTGATCGGAAACACCGAAGTAAATACCGACTGCAGCCCAGCATCGTCGCGCTCGCTCGGCAGCAAATCCATCTGCAAGAAGCGCTGATACGACTTCATCTGGACTTCAATCAGGTTGGGAATCTGAATCGAGCCCTGGATTTTCGCGAAATCCAGACGCTGACGTTCCCGGACATGCTGATTGTTAGACATGAATGATCCTCATCCCCTTCGGGCAACACGCGGACAAAAACAGAGACACCCAGCGGTTTTGCTGCGCTTCTTGCCCGAAGTTAGCGCGCACACCGCTGCGGAGGGCCCATTCCCGGCCCGTAGATTTGTGAAAATAACCAGCCTCAACTTGCGTGGTGAATTCCTTTGGCGCGGTGGTCCGCTCGCTAGCCGCGCCTCCCTGCCCTGAACACCTCGAAACGCGGTGCGAAGGGTTACTGGAGCCCGTAAAAATTTGTCGTCAGCCGTGCCGGATAGCGGCAACGTAATTACTTGATTTCGACTTTGGCGCCGGCTTCTTCGAACTTTTTCTTGATGGCCGCCGCTTCGTCCTTGTTTACGCCTTCTTTGACGGTCTTCGGCGCGCCGTCCACCAGGTCCTTGGCTTCCTTCAAGCCCAGGCTCGTGACTTCGCGAACCGCCTTGATGACGTTGATCTTGTTCCCGCCCACGTCGGTGAGCACGACGGAGAACTCCGTCTTCTCTTCCGCAGGGGCCGCGCCCGCCGCCGCTCCGCCGCCACCACCAGCCACTACCGTGGCCGCGGCCGCAGAAACGCCGAAGGCTTCTTCCATTTTCTTTACAAGATCCGACGCCTCCAGCAGCGTCAGCCCCTTGATCTCTTCCAGGATCGTATCCACTTTCGCCATGATTCTTTCTTCTCCTCTCAAGATTTAGAATTTCACTGGGCCGCTTCGGGGCTTGCTGCAGGCGCCCCGCCGGACCCAAACTTTTCGGCCTTCACCGCTTCGCTAACCACCACCGCCAAGTTGCGCGGCAGCGCGTTCAGCGCCAAAGCAATGCGCTGTGCCGGCGCGTTCAGCAGGAACATGATCTTGCTGATCAGCTCTTCCTTCGACGGCAGATTCGCCAGTTGCTGAATCTCCGCAATCGAGATGACCCGGCCTTCCACGATTCCGGAGCGAAATTGAAATGCCGGAACATCCTTGGCAATTTTGGTCAGCGCCTTGGCCAGCGCCACGGGATCGGTGTTGGTGTACGCAATGGAATTAGTGCCCTTCAAATTGCTGAGCAATTTCTCCGCGGGCGTGCCGTTGGCCGCGCGTTCCGCAATCGTATTCTTCACCACTTTGTAGTTGCCGCCCGCGGCCTGCACGGAGCGGCGCAGTTTGGTGTCGTCCTGAACCGTGATGCCCTGGAAGGTCGTGAGAATCACGGTGGAAACCTTCGCGAGCTCGGTCTTCAACTTGTCTAGGTCTGCCTGTTTTTCGCTGCGCTTTTTCATGTCTAGTTCTTCCCCGTTTACGCCGCTGCCGCCAAAGTTTCCGCTTCGACCAGATCAATCGTGATGCCCGGCCCCATCGTGGAGGTCAGCGTGATCCTCTTCACATATTTGCCCTTGGCCGCCGCGGGCTTCGCCTTCACGACCGCGTTAATCACCGCGTGTCCGTTTTCCGCCAGCTTCGCGCCTTCAAATTGAATCTTTCCGATCGGGCAATGCACGATACCCGCCTTGTCCACACGAAACTCCACTTTGCCGGCCTTGGTTTCCTTGATGGCTTTAGCCACGTCGAAAGTGACCGTGCCGGTCTTCGGATTAGGCATCAAGCCGCGCGGGCCCAGCACTTTGCCGAGTTTTCCGGCCGACTTCATCATGTCCGGCGTGGCGATCACCGCGTCGTAATCAGTCCAGCCGCCCATGATCTTAGTGACCATGTCTTCCCCGCCCACAAAATCGGCCCCGGAATCCTGCGCTTCGCGAACCTTCTCGCCGCTGGCAATCACCAGCACGCGCACCGCTTTGCCCAGCCCGTGCGGCAGAACCACCGTTCCGCGCACCACTTGGTCCGAGTGCTTGGGGTCGACGCCCAGATTGATAGCCAGCTCCACCGTTTCGTTGAACTTGGTGTGATGCGTTTTTTTGATCAGTTCCGTGGCTTCCGCCAGCTTGTACGGCCGCGCTTCCACCTTCTTGCGCGCATTTTCCACGTTCTTGCCCGATTTCTTCATCGCCGCCCTCGTCACCTAAAATCTTTACGCTACGACTTCCAGGCCCATATTTCGCGCCGTGCCCATCACCGTGCGCACCGCCGATTCGATATTCGTCGTATTCAAATCCACCAGCTTGATTTTGGCGATCTCTTCGACTTGCTTCTTCGTCACTTTGCCGACTTTGTTGCGATTCGGCTCCGCGGAGCCCTTCACGATGCCCGCCGCGCGCAGCAGCAGAATCGAGGCCGGCGGCGTCTTCAAAATGAAAGTGAAGGTACGGTCCGTATAGACCGTCACCAGCACCGGGAAAATCATTCCGTCCGGCTCTTTGGCCGTCTTGGCATTGAACTGCTTGCAAAAATCCATGATGTTCAAGCCGTGCGGGCCAAGCGCTGTGCCCACGGGCGGCGCAGGTGTCGCTTTCCCTGCCGGTAACTGCAACTTGATGGTCGTCTGTACTTTCTTAGCCATGTCCTAGCCTCAAGTAATCCTTATGTTTCGAGCGCCTGGCCTCAGCCCAGCTTCTCGACACTCGCAAAATCCAGTTCCACTGGCGTTGAACGCCCGAAAATCGTTACAGAAACCTTTAAGCGGCTGTGGTCGCCGTCAATCTCTTCGACCGTGCCATTGAAATTCGCAAAGGGTCCGTCCACGATGCGCACTTGCTCGTTTCGCTCGAAGACCACTTTCGGTTTTGGACGGTCCGTCGGAACGTGCACGCGATTGATAATCGCATCCACTTCCGCTTCGGACAGCGGCGAAGGCGATGTCGCTGAGCCGACAAATCCGGTTACCCGCGGCGTCGAACGCACGATATGCCAGGTGTTTTCGTCCAAATCCATCTCCACCAGCACGTAACCCGGATAGGACATCCGCGACGAAACTACTTTCTTGCCGCCGCGCACTTCCACGGTGTCTTCCATCGGAATCAGCACGCGTCCAATCTTGTCCTGCAAATTGAACGCGGCCACGCGGCTCTCCAGGCTTTCTTTCACCTTCTTCTCAAAGCCCGAGTAGGTATGGATGATGTACCACTGCATCGCCATCGCAGTCGGATTCCCTTCAGACACCAAAGATTTTGAAGACGTATGTCACCCCTCGTTGCACCAGCCAGTCGACTACCGCCAAAAACACACCAAAGAAAAACACCGTGGCAATCACCACCGTGGTCGTCGAAATAACATCATCCTTGCTCGGCCACGTTACTTGCTTCATTTCCACGCGCACGTCGTGCATGAATTCGCGCGTGTCCGCAATCGTTCCCGTAACCCGCTGGCCGATACCCGCGGCCGCCCCGGTAATCGCATTGCTGCCCGACTCGTCGTTCTTCACTTTTACCGACTGCGTGGCCATGAAACCCTCTTCACTTCCCGGACCGGCCTCTTACCCGCTCCGTCCCTCGATTCCGCGCGCCGCTGGTAAGGCGTCTTCTCCACCGCGTCCGTTACGGACGCCAAACTCTGGCAGGGGAGGAGGGATTCGAACCCCCATACCCGGTTTTGGAGACCGGAGTCCTAACCGTTGGACGACTCCCCTTTACCCCGAGCTCGCGAAGCGAGACGAGGGGTTTCCCCCAGCCCGCTTACTGAGTTTTGGGTTTGCCACCGAGCCACCAATTTCAACTTCTTAGCTCGGCTCCAACTTTTAATCTCCTTCTCCAATTCCCTGGCCGCTTCGCTGGTTCCGCAGCACTCGCTCCAAACCAATTCAACCGGCCTGCACTTCGCGGTGTATCCGGGCCCAACGCCCCAGTTATGCCGCTTCACCCGCTCTTCTACGTCATTTGCAATTCCGACGTAGAACGAATCATCTCTGCATCGCACCATGTAGCAGAACCAATTTGCTGTCTCTGCCACCGCGCCACCCGGTTCTGCTCGACCCTTCGACCAAGTGCCTCAGGGCAAGCCGGAGTCCTAACCGTTGGACGACTCCCCTTTACCCTGAGCCGCGAAGGGTAAGACCAAAACCGTCTGCCGAAGTTACTTGACTTCCTTGTGCCCCGTATGTTTGCGGCACGAATTGCAAAACTTTTTCGTCTCCAAACGCTCGGAGTGCTTCTTCTTGTTTTTCGTCGTTGTGTAGTTGCGGTTCTTACAATCCCCGCACTGCAACGTAATCGTTTCCCGCATGCTTTATCTCTCTTCCCGATTCCCCGCTACCCAATTCCTGCTAACAGTTACTCGACGATCTCGGTTACGGCGCCGGCGCCTACGGTGTGGCCGCCTTCGCGAATAGCGAAGCGCAAGCCCTTCTCAAGCGCGACCGGCGTGATTAGCGCTACCTCGCAGCTTACGTTGTCGCCGGGCATCACCATTTCCACGCCTTGCGGCAACTTCACATCTCCCGTGACGTCCGTGGTCCGGAAATAAAACTGTGGACGATAGCCGGTGAAAAACGGTGTGTGACGCCCGCCTTCTTCCTTGGTCAACACGTACGCTTCGGCCTTGAACTTCGTATGCGGCGTAATCGAACCGGGTTTACAAACCACTTGCCCGCGCTCCACATCTTCTTTTTCCGTGCCGCGCAGCAGCAAACCAACGTTGTCTCCCGCCAAGCCTTCATCCAGCAGCTTGCGGAACATTTCCACGCCGGTGACTACTTTCTTTTGCGTCGGCCGGAAACCCACGATTTCGATTTCTTCGCCGACTTTAACCTTGCCGCGCTCGACTCGGCCCGTAACCACCGTGCCGCGTCCGGAAATCGAGAAAATATCTTCGATGGGCATGGCGAACGGCTTATCAATGTCGCGCACCGGCAAAGGCACGTTCTTGTCCACCGCTTCCATCAACTGGTCGATGGTCTTTTCCCACTTCTCGTCGCCATTCAGCGCTTGCAGCGCCGAGCCACGAATCACGGCAATCGAATCGCCAGGAAACTGATAGCTCTTCAACAGTTCGCGCACTTCCAGTTCCACGAGTTCAAGCAATTCGGCGTCTTCCACCATGTCGCACTTGTTCAGGAACACGACGATGGCCGGCACCCCGACTTGGCGAGCGAGAAGAATGTGCTCGCGTGTTTGCGGCATCGGGCCATCGGTTGCGGCCACCACCAGAATCGCGCCGTCCATCTGCGCCGCGCCGGTGATCATGTTCTTGATGTAATCCGCATGACCCGGGCAGTCCATGTGCGCGTAATGCCGATTCGGCGTTTCGTACTCCACGTGCGAAACAGCGATCGTGATGCCGCGCTCGCGCTCTTCCGGCGCGTTGTCAATGGAATCAAACGCGCGGAACTGCACCTTGGGGTTGTGCTTCGACAACACCTTGGTAATCGCCGCCGTCAACGTCGTCTTGCCATGATCAATGTGACCAATGGTCCCAATGTTCACGTGCGGCTTATTACGCTCGAATTTCTCCTTGGCCATGTTCCTATACCCTCTGCTTCAGATCTTCTGCGTATCCCCGACTTCAGAAACTTTGGAGCGGGGGACGGGATTTGAACCCGCAACCATCACCTTGGAAGAGTGAGACTCTACCGTTGAGTTACCCCCGCCCTGGTGCTGCCTTCCGTGCTGCAAACTTTCCGTCCCCCGCCACCATCTAACTGACATCCTGGAGCCTGGGACCGGGATTGAACCGGTGACCTCGTCCTTACCAAGGACGCGCTCTACCAACTGAGCTACCCAGGCCGAACCCGTTCACTCCCCTTCGCCCTGCGGCTCGCTGCCCGTTCGCGGCGCACTTTTCCTCTGCGGCACAGGTGCCGTAATTGCACCGCTTATGAACATCGCGTCTTGCGATTCCCTGCGGTTTATTGCGAACCGTCTACGGACGACCGCCTTGCGGTCAATTATCTTGCTCAGCTACACAGGCCAACGAGAACATGGTGGACGGGGGAGGATTCGAACCTCCGTAGCCCGCAAGGAGCGGCAGATTTACAGTCTGCTGGTTTTAGCCACTCACCCACCCGTCCTCGAAAAAATCCACCCAAATGCCAACCGCATATTTCAAGTGCAATCCGCAAAACACAGCACCGCGAGCGAAAACACAAAACGGACTCGTGTCAAGAGACACCAGCCCGTCGATTTTGATTCCAGGATTCGCTCCGCCTCACTCCCTGCAAACTTTCTGGTGGAGCTGGCGGAGGGAATTGAACCCCCGACCCTCTGATTACAAATCAGATGCTCTACCAGCTGAGCTACGCCAGCGCTGTCAAACCGAGCAAGAATAGCAGAAGGGGCATAAGAATTGCAAGAGCGCCATACCGAATTTCCAGCACGTCCCTGGCCAAGACTGTGGAAAACCGGTAGCCGAGTGACCTCACTATAACTTCACGTCCTACCTAGTTTCCGAGGGTTAGCGTATAAATAAGCTTGCCCGGTAAGAACCCGATGAATCGACCCCGCTGGACGCTCTGGACCGCCGCAATTCTGCTCGCTGGCTGCCTTATCGGATTAGATGCGTACTGGCACTGGCACGATGCTGGCGCCCGGACGCGCGATGCCCTGCTTTCCGCCATGCCCAGCGAGGCGAGCGCCGTCCTGTTCGCCGATTTGGCGGAACTGCGCCGTTCGCCCTTTGCCGCCGAGCTCTACAACTGGATTCCCAAGGGCCAAGCGGACGCGGAGTACGCGCAGTTCTTGCGTGCGACCAGCTTTGATTATGAGCGCGATTTGGATCGCGCGGCCATCGCTGTCGTCAAAGATGAAAACGAAAACAAATTGTTTGCTGTCGCGGAGGGCCGCTTCGATCGCCAGAAAATCGAAGCCTACGCTTCCAAGTCCGGAACACGCGAGATTCGCGGTGGCCGGAAAATATTCTCGGTGACGCTCAATGAAAGTGCTCGTAAGATTTCTTTCGCGTTCCTGAGCAGGGACGAGATGGCATTGACCGATGCGCCAGATCTGCTCCCCTTGCTCGCGCCTTCGCGCAACAGCGCCGATGCGCGCGACTGGCAGGAGCGTTTTGCGCGCTTGGCCGGCTCACCAGTGTTCGCCATACTGCGCCAGGATGCCGTAGCGGGCAACGCCCTGGCTTCGCGAACACCAGGCGGTTTTCAATCGCCACAATTTTCTATGCTGCTCAACCAATTGCAATGGATTTCGCTCGCCGCCAAACCGGAGGAAGGCGCGCTGAGAATCGTAGCGGAAGGCGAGTCTGCAAACGAACAAACGTCTCGCCAACTTTCCGATCTGCTCAGCGGCATGCTCCTTCTCGCCCGCGCCGGCCTGAACGGGCCGCAAACCCGCCAACAACTCGACCCGCAAGTTCGCGATGCCTACCTGGAAATGGTCAAGAGCGCCGAGGTTTCCCGCCTGGACCGAGGCGAAACGAAATCCGTGCGCTTGGTGTTTGACGTCACATCGAAATTCCTTAGCGCCGTCAGTATGCCTGTTCCAGCCGCTCCCGCCCCGGCCATCCCCGCATCGAAAACACCAGCACCTAAGGCCCGGTCGCAGAAGCCTGTGCGGAACTAAACAAATGGAAGGGTTCAGAAGGTCAAAGGCGGAAAGACTAGTCGCCGGCGGGAGTGGCGCGCATGTAGCGCCAAGGATTAATCGGGGCATTGTTCATGCGTACTTCGTAGTGGACGTGGGGACCGGTGGAGCGACCGCTGATGCCAGTGTAGCCGACCACCTCGCCGCGCTTCACTCTTGCCCCAGGCACGGCGGAGAACGACGACAGGTGCGCGTACCAGGTGGTAATGCCGAATCCATGATCAATTACGACCAAGCGGCCGTAGCCTGCATGGTTTTCGGCGATGGTAATGATTCCGTCGGCTGTGGCGTGCACCGGAGCCCCGTAATCAGTGGCCACGTCAACGCCAGTGTGGAAGGCGCCCTCACCGCTAAATGGATCCAGGCGCTCACCGAAGCTGTCCGTGATATGACCAAGCACGGGCCAGATGGAGGGCGTGTAACTCGAATCGGCGAAGCTCATCGCCGGCATCAACCGCAAACCCCCGCTGGAGATAGCGATCACCGCGGCATTGCGCTTCAAGAACGTGTATTGTTCGACGGAGCGGTCGAAAGCATCCTGAGGCGTTACGGGATTGTCGCCTACGTCAAAAGCCGCAGGGTGATAACGCAACACGCCGTAGGTCATGGCCACTTCCGTAGCCAGGGACTGCAAAGAGTCCAGGCGCTGGTTGGTGTCGGCGACGGTGTTCTGTAGCTCTTGGTACTGGCGCTTCAAGTTTTGCTGGTCATGGCGCAGCGCGTTATAGTTTCCGACCTTCCAAAGCATCCGGGAATAGGAGCCTGCCGCCGCGACAACCGTGATGCCGCCAATGATGGCTAGCACCGCTATGCCGTGCAAGACGTACGCTGGCACGATAAGCTTCTTCAGCTTACCGGGCGTTGAGGCGATAAAAAATGTGTAGGTCTTACCCTTCATTTTTAGCTGAGCCTTCTGGCCTAGACATGCGCTTACCGCGGTTGGCACACCCTGTGGTCCGCGGGAAGGTCCAAAATGAACCCTTTCGACTGTCGTCATACTAGTTTTTGTAGGGTGTGTCCGTCAATCCTGTATTTTCCTGTTTGTGGAACAGGCGAAGCAAAACTGTCCCCTGTACGAAAGGACAGGGTGCGCAGCCCTTCCGAGGCTAGACTAGGACGCGCTTAACCCCCACACACGGTCGCTATGAGGATTCCCCAAGAAAGGGCCAGAAGGGCTAAATGAAGGTCGGAGAAGACAAGCTGGTACAAGGCATTGCCAAAGCCCTGGCCTTCGAATCCAGCGGTCGACTTGCTTTGGGAGCAGGAGACGATACTGCCCTGCTTACGCCACGTTCCGGCTTCGAAATCCTACTCACGTGTGACTGGTTCCTTGAGGGGAGGCATTTCCTGCCTAGCCTGCATCCCCCGGACTCCGTCGGCTGGAAGTGCTTGGCTCGCGCGGTCAGCGACGTCGCGGCCATGGGTGGCCGCCCAACCTGCTTCTTGCTGAGTCTCGCCCTTCCGCAAAGCGTCGTTTCCAACAAAAATGGCTGGACTGCCGGTTGGCTGGTTCAGTTTTTGCGAGGGCTGCGGCGGGCTGCGCAGCAGTTCGACTGCGTTTTGGCTGGAGGAGACACCACGCGGTCACGCCAGATTCTGGTCAACGTCGCTGTGATTGGCGAAGTGCCGAACGGGCGGGCGGTCCGACGTTCCGGGGCGAAGCCGGGCGACAAGATTTTTGTCAGTGGCACACTGGGGCAAGCGGAGCTTGGTTTGCAGATTGTGCGGGGCGGCGCCCGGATTTCGGCCAAGAAGGATCCTGCACTTCGTAAGCACCTCTATCCCGAGCCCCGCCTGGCCTTGGGTTACTGGCTTGCGCGCCGAAAGCTGCCCAGCTCAATGATGGATATTTCAGACGGGCTCTCCAGTGACCTGCCCCGCCTCTGCGCGGCCAGCGCGGTGGGCGCGCGCATTCAAGCCTCGCGGATTCCGTCCCCACGCATGCCTCAGACCGCGTCGAAGAAGCGCTTCGATGCGCTACATCTGGCGCTGAACGGCGGCGATGACTATGAACTGCTCTTCACCGTAAGCGAGAGGAACGCCGCTCGCATCCCTCGCTCATTTCAGGGGATATCCCTGACAGAAATTGGGGAGATCACACGTGAGCGGCGATTGATGATCGTCGAACGAGGCAAGCCGCCCAAACTCTTGGTCCCTCGCGGCTGGGATCCCTTTCGCGAATGAGATCGCGCAGCGAAACCCTCTTGCCAGAATCAAAGGATCTAGCTACTTCCAACTCAAAGATTCGGTGGTGGGGCGGCGGTGGATGTTACCGTTTTTGTTGGCGGGGTTACGGCTGGCTTTTCGCGGGGGGTCGGTTCGTCTTCGGTTGGCGCGGTATCGGGAGTGTCCACAGTGATGTGATGGTCGCGCGCTTCCTGCTCCAAGGGGACGACGTTGGCGAAGTCCAGAGCGGGCATGCCGGTCAGTGCTCCTTGCATGAATTCCAGCCAAATGGGCAACGCGGCGCGCGCGCCAGTTTCTTTCTTGCCCAAGGAAATCTGCTTGTCGTCAAAGCCTACCCACACGCCACTGGTGATTTGCGGGGTGAACCCGATGAACCACGCATCGGTGTAGTCCTGTGTGGTGCCGGTCTTGCCCGCGGCCGGACGGCCCAGCGATCTGGCTTGGATGCCGGTGCCGAACTGAATCACTTCCTCCAGCATGGCGGTCATGGTGCGCGCCACGTCCGGCGAAAGAACGTCGTGAACTTCAGGGTGGGCCTCTTCCAAGAGTGCGCCCTCGTAGCTGGTGACGCGGCGAATCATGTGCGGGTCTATGCGGATACCGTCGTTGGGGAAAACCGTAAATGCGGAAACGTGCTCCAGGAGCTTCATATCGGCCGCGCCGAGCGCGAGTGGTAGATACGGGGGGAGCGGTGTGCTGATACCGAAGCGGCGGGTAACGTCGACCACGGAAGAGATGCCGATCCTTTCCGCTAGCTTCACCGCAGGAACGTTGCGTGAACCGGCAAGCGCGCGGCGCAGAGTGATGGTGCCCTCGAATTTTTCGTCGTAGTTCTTGGGCGAGTATGCCTGGCCGCCGCTCACGGTTGTGAAGGGCGCGTCGAGAATGGTGTCGAAGGGCGTCGAACCTTTTTCCAGAGCATCGGCGTAAACGTAGACTTTGAACGAGCTGCCCACCTGCCGAAAGGCTTGCGTGGCGCGATTGAACTTGGAATCTTCAAAACTGTAGCCGCCCACCATGGCCTTGATTTCGCCGGTGGGATTGTCGATCGCCAGCATCGCCGCTTGCGGCGCGGGCTGCTGTTCCAGTTGCACGCGCGCGGTAGTTTCACGCAAATCTTGAATGGAGAATTGCGCCAGGTCGCCGATCTTCAGGAGATCGGCGGGTTTCTTTCGGCCGGCCCAGGAAAAATCAGAAGGCGAAAGAATCGCGCGGTACGGGCCGATTTTGATCGTGGCGTTCTTCTCTTCCACGGAAAGAACCAGGCCGGTGACGTAGCTGCCCTTCTCGATGGGGTGACGCCAGTCTTCATCTTCGTAGGCGGCGAGCGTTCCCAAGTTGTCGCGCAAAACATTGGGCAGGTCGCCGCGCCAGCCGTGACGGCGGTCGTAGCTGTGCAAACCATCACGAACGGATTGGTTCGCAGCGCGTTGCATATTGATATTGAGCGTCGTATAGACGCGCAAGCCGCGCTCGTGCACCGCTTCGGTGCCGTAGGTGGTTTCGAGGTACTTGCGAATTTCCTCAAAGAAATACGGCGCGAGATCGTTGCGCGGATATTGGATATGCAAACCGAGGGGTGTCTTCTTGGCCGTGGATTCCTCGGAAGCAGTGATCCGGCCTTCGTCCTCCATACGATGGAGGACCAGGTTGCGCCGCGTCAACGCTCCCTCAGGATTGACGAGCGGCGAATATTTTGGGCCGTTTACCATGCCGGCGAGCAACGCCGCTTCCTGAAGCTTCAAATCCGTTACTGGCTTGCCGAAGTAAAACTCGGCGGCGGCGGCAAAACCATAGTTTCCGTGCGCGAGGTAAACCTGATTGGCATACATCGTGAAAATCTGGGGCTTGGTATAGCGGCGCTCGATTTGCAGGGCGAGCAGCATCTCTTGCATTTTGCGGCGGAAGCTGCGGTCGCTGCGGTCCAGAAAAAGGTTGCCGGCAAGCTGCATGCTGATCGTACTGGCGCCCCCGGTGATACGGCGCTTGGCGAGATTGCGATACGCGGCGCTGGCGATGCGGGGGAAGTCGATGCCCCAGTGTTCCTCGAAGTGCTGGTCCTCAATCGAAGTTACGGCGTTGTACAGGACCTTGGGGCACTGCTCGTAGGTCATCAAGATGCGGCGTTGCAGTGCAAAGCTGCCGACTAGCTGGCCGTCGTCGGCATAGATTTCCGTGACCACGTTGGGGCGGTACGTCTCCAGCGCGCGAATCTCCGGCAAATCGCTGGCATAGACGAAGAGCAATCCGCACGCCGCGCCCAATGCAATGGAGCAGAGCAGCAGGAATGCCAGCGCCACGCGGTCGATCAGTTTCCAGCCGCGCAGGCGTAGCGTAATCGGGGGAAGACTCAGCATGAACGCATAATTCTAACGCAAAACCAGTCGTTGTACGGACGTTCCGTAACGCTTACCTTTGCGCTTTGGCAACAGAGCTTGCAGGGAAGTATGGCTTTCAGGAAACGAAGTGAGCAATTATAATGTCCTTTATAACCATCCCAGGCACTGGAGATTCTATGTTTGTCGTGCTTTTCCTTGTGACGTTTCTTCTAGCGTTTGGAATTTCGAGCGGTGTGGCGTGGGCCGGCAAAGAGCCTATCGAGGGCATCCTGCATCATTTTTTCTCGCTCAATGTCACCGCCGCAATGTCGAAATATCTCCGGTTGGCGATAGTGCTGATCGGCGTTTCTTCCGGCGCTAGAATTCGTATTCTCGAGGAGTACATCGGCGCTTCTGTCGCAAACAAACTGCAAATGGCGGATGCGCTTACCCAGGAATTCTGGGTTCTTGAGCTGTACCGCACGGCGATTACGACGCTCGAAGGAATCCTATGGCTCCTTCTCCTGTTCTCCCTGGTCGTTTTTACGGCCTACCGGATCATGCGCAAATCCGAACCAGAGCAGGAACCGACTTCGGAAAGTCAGTCTAAGTTTCGCGACTCCAAAGCAAGCGCGGATTAGCTTTTAATCGGCCAGTTGTAGTAGCGCTCGCCGGCGCAGGCACGGCATAGGGTGCGGCCGTCGCGGACAATTTCGCGCTTGAAGTTAATGCCTTCGCCGCATTCGGCGCAGAGTACGCGCGGGCCTTTAAAGCCGGGGAGATCTTCCGGCTCAACTTGCACCTTGACCCATTTTTTGTCGAAGAGGATTTCATCGGAGAGCTGCGCGTAGGCCTTCTGCTGGCCAGCTTCCTTCTCAAGTTCGGGGAACATTTCGCGTGCGGCTAGCTTGGAGGATTCCTTGGCGGCGATGCGCACGGCGCGGCCGGTTTTCAAGTCGACGAAGGTGGCTGCGACTTTGCCCCAATCGCGAAATTTCAGGGCGCGCTTGCCGAGGCGGCAATTGGCCACCAAGGCGACTGCATCGGTCACGCAGCGATCGATCTCGACGTAGGTGACCAGGCGCTTGCGCTCGGCGATGGGATCCTCGATGCCCAGTTCGCGCAGGCCTAGCATAGCTAACCGAACGCCGAGAACCTGTCCGGCGCATAGGTGACCGTGAGCCTGGGCGGCAAGATCGAGATATTCGGCCAATGACTTCATTTGCCCATTGTACTGGAGCGCGTATGAGTGGGCTTGCTTTTCACATTCATGGGGTGGGCGAGCTGTCAGAAGACTCGCTTCGCTCACGGGGTCGCGCTGAAGCGCGGCCCCGACAACGCCTAGCGAGACGAGGAGGAGCCCCCTCCCCCCTTGTTTTTTGTAAGTGCGGATTCTAAAGGACTTAGCGATTGGCTACCTTGTAACTGCACATTCTAAATGGGTTACGACAGGCGAATTTCGGCCAAATGGAGGGCTGCCTGTAAGTGCGCATTCTAAAGGGTTTAGCTCAAGATCTAATGCGTGGAAATACCCGAAGGCATGATAACACATTGGTTAGAATTGTCAAGTACCAAATAGTTTGAAGGACTCTGAGGGTGCGGATAGTCCGGCGACAGCTAGGTGGATTGCGGGGCGGACCATGGGTGGGGCTTGCCGGCTTCGACGAATGCGAAGTAGGTCATCAATAGCGCGAGCATGGAGAGGGCTGCGTCTTCCAGAATTTTGCGGGGGCCAATCGGTTCGGGCGTTGCGAAGCAGCCGCAGTTGATGTCCATGTGCAGAAGATACGCGCGCAAAACGACGACGAAGAATCCCAGCATGATCAGAGTGAGGAGCGAGGCCCAGATGCGGAGCCGCCAGCCTATCAGGACGAGGAGGCCGAGGATAATCTCCGCGAAGGGCAAAGTGTGCGCGACGAATTGAACACCCCATGGCGGCAGCATCTTAAAAGCTTCAACCTGGAGAGCGAAGTTGGACAGATTGGTGGAAATGGAAAACTTCAGAAAGAAAAGGGGCCACAGGGTGTGGTTGGGAAGGAAAGCTTTGGAATAGCCTGCGTAAATGAAGATGCCGCCGAGAACTATCCTCCCGATCCAGATAATAGCACGGCGAAAATTCAGTGGGCTGGATTGCATCATGTTTGCGCGTTGACTCGAATTATCTGCCGAGCTGGTTATTGTTTGGCGAGCTGATCCAGAAAATTGCGAAGAATGTCGTAACTCATTACCCCGCCGTAGGGAAACGTCTGGCCCTTGGAGTGAAACACGGTGGTGGGCGTCTGGTTGACATTATAGAGCTTGCCCAGCGCGACGTCCTTTTGAATCAGGGCGTTCATCGAGCCGCTCTTCACCAATGCACGCACCTTGGTCATTTCGGCCGGCGACAATGCGGCGGCCACGGTGCCATCCACGTCGCCGGTTTGCTCCCACTTTTCCTGATTCTCAAATAACGCTTGCTCGACAGGCTCGAACTTGCCTATCTGCGCAGCAGCGCGGCTGTACTGCGCTGCTACCTGGGAATGCGCGTGCATGGGCAGCGGGAAGTCGCGGTGAACCAAATAGACTCTGCCAGTGCTGACGTAGTTGTCCATTAGCTGGCGATTGGTGGTCATGAAAAGGGTCTTGCAGGCGGGACATTGGAAGTCGCTGAAAACTTCCATGACGATGGGAGCAGTCTTGGAGCCGAAAGCCTCGCGGGGGTCGAGATCTGGCACGGGAGCTGACGATTGGCTCGCCGCTACGCCTAGCGCTGATCCTAGCAACAGCGCAAAAAAACCTGCCAAGCCCAAAGTCAGCGAATTTGCATTTCGCACACGTTCCACGCAGCCCTCCTGAACCACCGATAGAAACCGAAGGTAACTATATAACCCGATGCCGAAAGAAAATATTACCTGTGATTGGGCAAGAAATGAAGCGTTGCCGCCGTCCATGTGCCCTGCGGATGCATCTGGTTGTTATATAGGATGCGTGTGGGAGGCTGAGGCGCTCGTTTTGTTGAGGCGAGGAGCGCGGCGAGGGGCTGAGGACCGCGAAAGAGGAGAGTGGTGGGGTGAAGAAAGGCCAGGAAGCTGTAAGGCATTGAAGGAGAATGGGTTATAATTGTTATCAACAAACTTGACAAGGACACACTCAACCTGTATACTGCGCCCGAGCTTACGGTTGGCTAGAACCAGGCGCGGCGTCCCGGCGGGCGCTCCACCCGAGGAAGGCAATCAGGAAGCAGTCTAGTTCCAGGGAGGAAGAGAAGACATGAGTAAGATCATAGGAATCGATTTGGGGACCACCAACTCGGTCGTTTCCGTTCTGCAGGGCGGCGAACCGGTGGTGATTCCGAACCAGGAAGGCTCTCGAACCACGCCTTCGGTGGTGGCCATCACCAAGGGTGGCGAGCGACTGGTAGGGCAAGTCGCGAAGCGGCAAGCGGTGACGAATCCAGAAAATACAATTTATTCGATCAAGCGCTTTATGGGCCGCCGCTACGACGAAGTGCAAGAGGAAATGAAACGCGTGCCATACAAAGTGGTAAAGGGCCCTCACGATGACGCGCGCATCGAAATATTCGGCAAGGTGTACAGTCCGCCAGAAATTTCCGCGATGATTCTGGGCAAGCTAAAAGCGGCGGCGGAAGATTTCTTGGGCGAGAAGGTAACGAAAGCGGTCATCACGGTACCGGCGTACTTTAACGACGCGCAGCGTCAAGCAACCAAGCAGGCCGGCGAAATCGCGGCCATGGAAGTGGTTCGCATCATTAATGAACCAACGGCGGCGGCGTTGGCGTACGGGCTGGACAAGAAGAGCGACGAGACCATAGCGGTCTACGACTTTGGCGGCGGCACGTTTGACATTTCCGTGCTGGAAGTGGGCGCGGGCGTTGTCGAAGTGAAGTCTACCAACGGCGATACGCACCTCGGCGGCGACGATATCGACCAAAGGATCGTGGACTGGCTTATTAGCGAGTTCAAAAAAGAGAACAATATTGATTTGGGCAAGGACCGCATGGCGCTGCAACGCCTGAAAGAAGCGGCGGAGAAAGCCAAAATCGAGCTTTCGCAGATGATGGAGACGGATATAAATCTGCCATTCATCACCGCGGGCCCGTCTGGCCCTATCCACATGCAGGTCAAGCTGACGCGCATGCGGTTGGAACAGTTGATGAGTGACCTGCTGGACCGATCGATGAAGCCGGTGCAGCTTGCTTTGGAAGATGCCAAGCTTTCGCCGAGCGACATTCAGGAAGTGGTGCTGGTCGGCGGATCGACACGCATCCCCAAGGTGCAGCAACTGGTGCGCAACTTCTTCGGCGGGAAAGAGCCGCATAAGGGCGTAAACCCAGACGAAGTGGTCGCAATCGGCGCGGCGGTACAAGGGGCGGTGCTGGGCGGAGAGGTAAAGGACATTTTGCTGCTCGACGTCACGCCTCTTTCACTGGGCGTGGAAACGTTGGGCGGCGTGATGACCCCGCAGATTCCGCGGAACACCACGATTCCGACGCGTAAGGTGGAGACCTACTCTACGGCTTCGGATAATCAGCCTGGAGTGGAGATTCACGTGTTGCAAGGCGAACGCAAGTTTGCCAAGGACAATCGTTCGCTGGGGACGTTCAAGCTGGACGGCATCCCACCTGCTCCGCGCGGCACGCCGCAGATTGAAGTGACCTTTGATATCGACGCGAACGGCATTTTGAACGTGAGCGCGAAGGACAAGGCCACGAACAAGGAGCAGAAGATCACCATCCAGTCCTCGACCGGCTTGACCAAGGAAGAAGCCGAGAAGATGCGCACGGAAGCGGAATCTCACGCGGAGGAAGATCGCCGGCGCATGGAAGAGGTGGAGCAGCGCAATCGTTTGGACGGCATCGTGTACCAGGCGGAGAAAATGGTGCGCGAGAACCGGGAGAAGATCGCCGAGGCGGAGGCGAAGTCGCTGCAAGACAGCATCGACGATGCGAAGAAAGCCATGAGCGAAGGCGGCACGGCGCGGCTGCGCTCGGCAACGGAGAACCTCGAGGGTCAACTGCAAAAGGTCGCCGAGGTGCTGTACCGGGCCAGCCAGACGGCAGGCGCGGCGCAGGCCGGAGCAGCTGGAGCGGGAGCCGGCGCGAGCGGAGGGCCGGCCGGCGGCGGCTCGCAACAGAAGAAACCGGACGATGTCATCGACGCCGAATATGTCGACGTGGATGAAAACAAGCGTCCCAACTAAAAGTGAAACCAAGCGGGGGCACATTTGATTGTGCCCCCGCAAAGTTTTTTCCGATTGTAAATGGCCACTACCACCAAACAGGACTACTACGAACTCCTAGGAGTTTCGCGCAAAGCGAGCGCCAAGGACATTCGCACCGCTTTTCGCAAACTGGCCCGCAAGTATCATCCGGACCTGAACCCCGGGGATAAATCCGCCGAGGAGAAATTCAAGCAGCTGCAAGAAGCCTACGACGTGCTTTCCGATTCAAAGAAACGGCAGATGTACGACCAGCACGGATTTTACAGCGATAACTTCAATCCAGGGTCGGCGCCAACGGGCGGCGGGGGCGATGACGATGCCGCGGTTAATTTTGACTTCGGCGGCTTCGACTTTGGCGGCTCAGGAGGGGAAGGCGCCGGCGCGGGAAGCTTCCGCGATCTGTTCAGCCAGTTCTTCCGCGGCGGGGGACGTGGCGGAGCGGTGGAAACGGAGCGGGAAGCCGGCGGCGATCTGGAATATCAGATCGAGATTGATTTTTGGGATGCGGTGCGCGGCGCAGTAAAAAAGCTACAGGTCACGCGGCTGGATACATGCGAAACGTGCCACGGTACGGGAGCCATTGGTTCACCGCAGGCTTGCCCGGTTTGCAACGGCAGCGGCACGGTGCAGCAAGCGGCGGGCAAGATGCGGTTTAACGTGCCGTGCACGCGGTGCGGCGGCACGGGAAAGATTCGCACGCCGTGCTCCACGTGCGGCGGCGAGGGCCGCGTACGGCGCACGGAAACCATTGACGTGAGAATTCCACCGGGGCTGGCGAGCGGTGCGCGCTTGCGCGTGCCTGGCAAGGGAAACGCCGGAACGATGGGAGCAGCTCCGGGCGATTTGTATTTGCGGGTGGATGTGCGGCCACATCCGTTTTTCGAGCGGCGGGGCAACGATTTATACACGAAGGTGCCTGTCACTGTGAGCGAAGCGACGCTGGGTGCAAAAATTGAAGTGCCCACGATAGATGGTCGCTCACTGGTAAGAATTCCGCCGGGCACGAACTGCGGCAGCACGTTGCGTTTGCGGGAGAAGGGTGTACCTAGTGCACGGGGCGGCACGCGGGGCGATCAGTACGTGGAGATCCAAGTGATCGTGCCTAAGCCGACGGATGAGCGTGTGCGTAAATTGATGAAAGAGCTTGAGGCCGTCGAACCTGCCGATCCGCGAAAGGATTTGTTCAGTAAGGCTGGCGTATAAAAATGTCGCCACGAACAAAAAAGCGAGCGAAAGCCGGCTACATGATCAGTGCTGTAGCGGAGCTATACAAGCTGCATCCGCAGACGCTGAGGCTTTATGAGCGTGTCGGATTGTTGAAGCCTTCGCGTTCGCAGGGAAACACGCGGCTTTACACTGACGGCGATCTCGAGCGCTTGGATGTCATCCTGACACTGGCTCGCGACATGGGCGTGAATCTGGCGGGCATCGAAATCATCCTGAACATGCGCGAGAAGATGATTGAGATGGAGCGTCAGATGGAAGAGTTCGCGCACGTGGTGCAGCAGGAGCTGTCCCGCGTCTCGTCGCACCGGGAAGAGCCGAATCGACATGCGATCGTTCGTGCTAACCCGCGAGTTATTCGCGTTCCAATAAGAGAAGGCTAGCGGCGCGATGTCTTTTTTCATTTTGTTTTCTTAGCGCCGGCATCTCGCCTTTCGCAGCTCAGGGCAAGCCGGCGTTTTTGTTTTGTGGGTTTACGCGACGCGTTCCACAGTTTTCCCAAAGGCGCGGCTTGCCGCCGACCGCGCGCGCTCGTATGCTTTGCACAGTAGGAACGCGAGGTTGAGAGCTCAGCACCTACAACATGGCCCTAGAAAATTGCACGCTGTGCAGAGGAACGGGATGGAAGTTGGTGCCGCGAACGGATGGTACGCGCGGAAACATCGCCGTGGCATGCGATTGCGGCATGGAAGACCGAGCAGCGCGCGCGATGGAGCGTGCCTGCATTCCACGGAAATACAAGGAGTGTGACTTCGAGAGTTTTGTTACTGACTTAGGGGGCGAATGGACCTCAGACCATGCGCGATCGCTCGGCCAAACAAAGCTTCTCGTGCAGGGATTTGTAAGGGACTACCCTGCTCTGGATGACAGGGGTCTTCTGCTGATGGGTGGCCCGGGTGTTGGCAAGACTCATCTTGCCATTGCTGCCTTGAGGGAACTTATAAAACGTGGGCACAATGGCTACTTCTGTGAATATGGCTCTCTCCTGAGACAGGTTCAAGCGACTTACCGACCGGACAGCGAAGCAACTGAGATGAGTGTCCTTGACCCGATCCTTAAGACGGAGATATTAGTCCTAGACGACTTGGGTGTGATCAAACCCTCCGATTGGGTGAAGGATATTGTTGGATACATCCTGAACAAGCGATACGTTGACGGTTCAACGAGCCTCGAGAATCGGCGCTGCACAATAATCACAACGAATTACTTCGATGAGGCTAGTGGCAAGAAAGAGCCTGTACGTGATTCGTCGGGGCGACCGATTGTCCTTCATAAGGACTCTCTGAATGACCGAATAGGTGAAAGAACAAGGTCGCGTCTATTTGAAATTTGTAAGACTATGCAAATCGATGCGCCCGATTTTCGTCGTTCCAAGCATCAAATCAGCCGTGCCCGCGCATGAGTAAACCACGACCGAAATTGACGGTAAGACTTCTCGCGATTCATTGACACGAGGCGAAGGCGGCGCGTATCATTTTCAGGTTGCAGCGTTTTCGACGCCCGCAGCATTTTTGTCCTCGGTGACCGCTCGGCGGTTAACCTCCTTGCACAAACCCCTAACGGGCCATCGCAAGGAATTTTATCGACTAAGGAAGTCATCTCCCGGAGGCTATCAACCATGTTTTCTGACCGTGACAACCCGTCAACCGCGGCCGCAGCCGCACCCGCACAAGACGCAGAATTAGAAAAAACCAAAGCAACAAGCCACGGAAATTCCGCGAACGCCGGCGGCAGCGATGTTGTAGCTGAAGTGAACGCGGCCAAAGAAGAAGCTACGGCTGCACCCGTTCCGCAGGCCGACGGCGATCCGCGCTCCGAGCACACCGCTGCGCCCGCCACGCAAGCGGAGGCGCAGGAAGCGCGCGGCAAGGATGGTGCTGCTCCGGTCGATGCGGAAGCGGCCGCCGCCGCCGAAGAAGCCGCCGGCTCTGAAGAGATGAGCAAGTTGATGGAGCAGTACGGCGAGCCGCAGGAGACGGCCTCGCAAAACGAAATTATCGAGGTAAAGGTTGTCGCCTACACCGAGCAGGGCGTGGTCGTCGACCTCGGGCAAAAAACGGAAGGCTTGATCCCGGCGGTGGAATTTTCGGAGACGGAGATTCCGCGCCCGGAACCCAACGCCACGATTGAAGTGCAGCGCACCGGCGAGAACAAAGAGGGCTACGTCATTGTCTCGTACCAGAAGGTGCTGCGCCGGCGTACTTGGGAGCGTATTGACGCTGCATTCAAGGCCAAGGATTCCGTCACGGGCAAAGTAGTGGACCGCATCAAGGGCGGTCTGGTGGTTGACGTCGGAGTGCGCGCGTTTCTTCCCGGTTCGCAATACGATCTGCGCCCGACGCAAAATCTGGACGGCCTTCTCGGGCAGGAAATTCAGGTTCGCATCACCAAGCTCAATCGCCGCCGCGGCAACGTGGTGGTCAGCCGGCGCGCATTGCTGGAAGAAGAGCTGCACAGTAAACGCGCGGCACTAATGGAGACGCTGACCGAAGGGCAAACGGTGCACGGGCACGTGAAGAACGTCACCGAGTACGGCGCGTTTGTCGATCTCGGCGGCATCGACGGCTTGCTGCACCTCACGGACCTGAGCTGGGGGCGCGTCAAGCATCCTTCCGACGTGGTAAAGCCGGAACAAGAGCTGGACGTCATCATCCTCAAGTTCGATAAAGAGAAGCAGCGCGTCTCGCTGGGACTGAAGCAACTGCAGCCCGACCCGTGGGTTAACGCCTCCGAAAAATATCCGGCGGGCGGCAAAGTGCGGGGCAAAGTTGTTGGCGTGGTGGATTACGGCGTGTTCGTCGAACTGGAGCAAGGTATCGAGGGACTTGTTCACGTTTCCGAAATGAGCTGGAACAAGAAGGTCACGCACCCCTCCAAGCTCGTGAAAGTCGGCGACGAAGTGGACGTTGTTGTCCTGGACATAAAGCCCAGCGACCGTCGCGTTTCCCTAGGTATGAAGCAGGCGCTGCCGGATCCGTGGCTGCAGATTGCAGATAAGTATCCGGTGGGCACAGTGGTCACCGGAAAGGTGCGAAACATTGCGGAGTTCGGCGCCTTCGTGGAGATCGAAGACGGCTTCGACGGGCTGGTGCACGTCGGCGACGTCAGTTGGACCGGGCGCGTAAAGAATCCGCACGAAGTTTTCCGCAAGGGTGAGCCGGTCACCGCCAGAGTGCTGAAGATCGATCCGGAGAATCGCCGCGTGTCTCTGGGCATAAAGCAGGTCAACGATATTTGGGGCGATTGGTTCAAGACGCACAAGGTCGGGCAACTGGTGAAGGGCAAAGTTTCGCGGATCGCAACTTTCGGCGCATTCGTCGAGCTTGGCGAGAACATTGAGGCGCTCTGCCACAACACGGAAATCGAAGATACCCGACGGCGGCGCGACGAAGGCGCTTCGATGCATCGCCCGACGACCGGACCGCTGAAGAGCGCCGGACCACTCGAACCCGGCAAAGAGTACGACTTCAAAATCATCAAGATCAGCCCGGAAACGCGTCGCATCGGACTCAGCTATCGCGCAGCCGTGAAGCAGGTGGAGCGGCGCGAAATCGAACAATACAAGTCGACGACGAAGTCCTCATCGACGGCGACTATCGGCGACGCCATCCAGTCCAAGCTTTCGGCCCGCTAAGGGTCCGAGGGCGAAAACGCGACCAGGGAACACGCGGCATAATTTCATTTACCTGCGGGCCGTTTTAGTGATAGGAAGAGGGGCACATCAGGTAACGCTGCTCCTCTAAGCCATTTGGCATCATGGGTTAGGGCGACCTTCAGGCAGCAGTACGACGATCCATTTCAGGCAAGGCGAACGAGGCGACGGGACGATGACTAAGCAACCCACACTGACGAAGGCCGACCTCATTGAAGAGGTTTTACGTGTAACGGAGCTCCCGCGCAAGGAATCCGAGACGATTGTCGAGACTGTTTTCGAGAGCATCATCGGGGCGCTCCAAAAAGGTGAAAAGATCGAGATTCGCGGCTTTGGCAGCTTCCGCACTCGCGAGCGGCGCGGCCGCGTGGGGCGCAACCCCAAGACCGGGGAAAAGGTGGAAGTGCCGGCAAAGAAAATTCCATTCTTTAAGCCCAGCAAAGAGCTGAAAGATTTTGTAAACACCGCCGACGGCGACGGTGCCTCCGTCTCCGCCCCCTCCGCCAGCTAACCGCGGTTCACGGACTGTTAGGCAACGCCGGAATCTTGCCGGCGCTTTCCCAGCACGCGTTGCCGCAACAAAACATGCAATATATGCTGGAGCGGCACCTTCGAGGGCAAGCGAGCTGATGGACTACTTGTGGACTCCGTGGCGCTACCAATACATGAAGGAAGCAGCGAGCGGCGTGCAGCCTGATTGCATTTTTTGCGACGCTGCCACCCGCAAAGACGATGCCGAAACACTGGTTGTTTATCGTGGCTCGAAAACCTTCGTCATCCTCAATCGTTATCCTTACACTTCGGGCCATGTAATGATTGTTCCCTACGCTCACGTCGCGGAGCTCAGCGCCTGCGAGCCGGAAGCTCTCAGCGAAATGATGCGTCTCGCGCAACGCGTGGAAACGGCCTTCCGCACGAATTACAAACCCGACGGCATGAATCTGGGGATGAACCTTGGCCGGGCGGCCGGCGCTGGCGTCGCTGGGCACGTTCATTTGCACGTCCTGCCACGCTGGTTCGGGGATTCCAACTTCATGACGGTAACCGGGGAAACCCGCGTGCACCCGGAGGAATTGAAGACAACGTATCAGCGCCTGCGTACCGCACTCTCATCCTAGCGTTCTGCGAAACGAACACTATGAACCTCGAACTCAACGAAGAACAGAAGCTCCTGCAAAAAACGGTTCGCGAATTCGCCGAATCCGAAGTGAAGCCGCTGGCCAAAGAGCTTGACGAAACCGGCCGATTCCCTCGCGACACGTTCAAGAAAGCCGCCGAGCTGGGTCTGACCGGGATCGCGCTGCCGGAAACGGAAGGCGGCGCCGGGTTTGATCACATCGCCTACAGCATCGTCATCGAAGAAATTTCCCGCTGCTGCGCATCGACCGGCGTAATTCTTTCCGTGCAGAACTCGCTCTACGGCGATCCCATTCATCGTTTCGGCAGCGAGGAGCAAAAGAAGAAGTTTCTTCTCCCCTTCGCGCGCGGCGAAAAGATCGGCTGCTACGCGCTAACCGAACCGCAAGCGGGTTCGAACGCCGCCGCACTGCAGACGAAAGCAATGAAAACGGGCGACAAGTACGTCATCAACGGCACGAAGGCTTGGATCACCAACGGTGGCGCCGCGGATGCCGCGATCGTGTACGTGAATACCGATCCGCCCAAAGGGGAAAAAGGCATCACCGCCCTGGTGGTGGAAAAGGGGACGCCGGGTTTCAAAGTCGGCAAGGAAGAAAAAAAGCTGGGCATCAACGCCACGGCCTGCTGCGAACTGCTGTTCACAGAATGTGAAGTGCCTGCAGCCAACCGCATCGGCAACGAAGGGGAAGGCTACAGAGTTGCGCTTTCGACGCTGGATGGCGGCCGCATCGGCATCGCGGCGCAAGCCACGGGCATCGCACAAGGGGCGTTCGAGGCCGCGCTCGCTTGGTCGCAGCAGCGCATGGCGTTCGGGCACCCCATTTCGCAGTTTCAGGCCATCCAGTTCATGCTGGCGGACATGTCGACCGAGATTGACGCTGCGCGCCTCCTTGTCCGCAAAGCCGCGTGGAAACAAGACACCGGCGCACGCTTCAGCATGGACGCCGCGATCGCCAAACTCTTCGCTAGCGAAATGGCTACGAGCGTCACGCATAAAGCCATCCAAATTCACGGCGGCTACGGCTACAGCCGCGAATATCCCGTCGAGCGCGCCTATCGCGACGCGCGCATCACTGAAATTTACGAAGGCACCAGCGAAATCCAGCGTCTGGTCATCTCCTCCTGGGTTCTGAAGTCGTGAGCCGCGTAGTATCCTGACAGTGTGCTGGAACTGGATTGCGGTCTTGCCTTTGATCTCGCTCACTCCGAAGACTTCTTCTCCGCGCTCCCGCCGCGGCCCGCCGTTTGCCTAATAGAATTGCGGGATGAAACTGCCGAGCCGCTTCTGATCCGCACGCAAGATTTGCGCCGCCGGCTGCAGCGTTTGCTCGGCCCGCCCGATCCGGGAAGCAAACGGTTAAATCTCCGCGAAGTCGCGAGCGGCATTCGTTATCGCTTGACTGGTTCGCGCTTCGAGCAAATCTTCACTTACTACGTTAAGGCCAAACAGCGTTTTCCCAAGCGTTACCAAAACATGCTCCGCCTGCGTCCTCCCGCCGTTCTGAAAGTCAGCCTGCGCAACGCCTACCCGCGGTGCTACGTGACTCGCCGCATCCCTATGGACACCTCCGGCGCTCCGACTGCTGGTGCATATTACGGCCCGTTCGCATCGCGGCGCTCTGCCGAAGCCTTCGCGAGCAGCGCACTCGATTTTTTCAAGGTCCGCCGCTGCCAGATCAAAATCCGCCGCGATCCTTCTTTCCCCGGCTGCATATACTCCGAAATGAAAATGTGTCTCGCGCCGTGTTTCGCTGGCTGCACAAAAGAGGACTACGATGTCGAGGTGCAAAAGCTGGTGCAATTCTTAGATACCAGCGGCGGCTCTCTGCGTAACTCGCTCGAGCAAGAACGCGAAAGCGCCAGCGAGCAGCTTGATTTCGAACGCGCCGCCGCGCTCCACAAAAAAATAGAAAAGCTCGATGAAGCGTTGCGCGGCTCACCGGAACTGCCGCGCCGCATTCAAGATCTGAATGCGGTGATTCTGCAGCGCAGTGGCGAGGAGCAATCTATTGCCGTCTACGCCGTTCATGGCGGCTGGCTCGCCGAACCCACCTTCGTCCGCTTCGCCGAAATCGCCGGACAGCCGCGCTCCGCCGAACACATTTTTCGCGAGTACCTGGAAGCGCCTGCGCCCCAGCCACCAGAATCCTCTTCAGCGAGCACGCCAAGCAAGAACGCGCTTAGCGAACATTTGTGGCTGGTGGCCCGCTGGTATTACAGTAACCCCCGGGAAGGCGAAATCTTCTTTCGCGAAAAGGACTGGCCCTACCGCAGAATCATGCGCGGATGCTCGCGCCTGCTCGCACCGAAACCGGAAACGGACGCGAGCAACGCGCCGCCGGCCGCACCCGCATCGTAAGGAGTGGTATGAGCAAATCGGCCACGGCAGCAGGGACCGCGCGCTACGCGAAAAGATTCTCCGGCAAGGCCGCGCCAGGACATTTCCGCGAGACGCAAAGTCTCCACACCTCTTCGCTTGGCATCGGCACCTATCTCGGAGCGCCCGACGATAAAACGGACGGCAACTACGCGGCATCCGTCGTGGCATCCGTTGAGAACGGCATCAACGTCATCGACACTGCCATCAACTATCGTTTCCAGCGCAGCGAGCGCAGCATCGGCTCCGCCCTAAAGCAGCTTGCGCAAAAAGGCTTCTCGCGCGATGAGTTCATCCTGTGCACGAAAGGCGGGTATCTCACGCCCGACGGAGCGATGCCCTCCGACCCCAACGAATATTTCTACCGCGAGTACATCCAACCCGGCATCTTCAAGCCCAACGAAATCGTGCAAGGGAGCCATTGCATGACGCCGCGCTTCCTGGAAAACCAGCTGGAGCGCAGCTTGCGTAATCTTGGCGTCGATTCCATAGACGTCTACTACCTGCACAATCCGGAAACGCAGCTCACCGAAGTGTCTCGCCCGGATTTCCTGGAGCGCGTTCGCGATGCCTTTATTTATCTGGAATCCGCGGCCGCCGCGGGAAAAATCCAGTTTTACGGCATGGCCACCTGGAACGGCTTCCGCCAGGAAGCCACCGCCCGCGAAGCTCTCCAGCTTGGCGAACTGGACCAACTCGCTCGCGACATCGCCGGAGAAAAGCACCGCTTCCGCTTCGTGCAACTTCCGTTCAATCTGGCTATGACCGAAGCACTCACGCTCGGGAACCAGACGATTGCGGGTCAAACCAAAACCGTCATGGAAGCGGCCAGCGAACTCGGCATCGCGCTGATTGCCAGCGCCTCGCTGTTGCAGGGTCAGGTGGCGCGCAATCTGCCGCCCTTTGTGGCGCAAGCGCTGGGCCTACAAAACGACGCCGAACGCGCGTTGCAATTCGTGCGGTCGTCTCCCGGAATCACGGCTGCGCTGGTCGGCATGTCTCACCCGGAACACGTAAAAGCCAACGCTCGGCTGGTCGGCTATCCCCCGGCTACGGTCGACGAATTCAGCCAGCTGTTCAGCCGCGGCGAGCCCGCCTAGCGTCCTAGGGAGCCGATTCTGGCTGTGGCTGCTACTCGCCAGCTTTCGCGCCGGCAAGCTCCGGATGCCGTTTCGTCAACCAATCGCGAATCGCTTCATCCACCTGGTTCAGCTTCCCCGCAAAAAAATGTTCCGCGCCGGCAACCACTACCAGTCGATTTTCTCCCGGCAACGATTCCACTAACGCCTTCACTTTCCCAATCTCCCCAAACTGATCATTCGCTCCGTGTACAAACAGCTTCGGCTTCTCGCAATGCCGCAAGTAGGAAAAATCCGTGCTGTTCACCGGAGTACCCAGCGCGATCAACTCCAGCACGCGCTCGTCCGCGCATCCCACGCGTGAACCAACCCAGCATCCAAAGCTGAAACCAGCCACCAGCAGCGGCACGCCTGGAAACTCCTGCGCGAGAAAATCGAGCGCGGCTTTTGCGTCGCCCTGTTCCCCTTGCCCTCGATCATGAGCGCCGCCGCTCATTCCCGCGCCGCGAAAATTAAATCGCAGCACGGGCACGCCAAGGGCATCGAGCGATTTCGCCGCTTGGTACACCACCTTGTTGTGCATGGTCCCGCCAAACAGCGGGTGCGGATGGCAAACCAGCGCCGCTAAGCGTGCCTGCTCGACCGGCTTCCATAGGATCGCTTCCAACCGCCCGGTGGGCCCTTCGAGAAAAAGACTGCGCGACTCATGAGCCGCTCTAGTATTTGGCATTGTTTTTTGGAAAGAGACGACAGGCAAGTGTACTGCCAGAAATATTACGGTTCGCGGCAAATTGTCACTGCCAGGGCCGTGCTGTCGGGTACGGGCTCAATCCGCACCACACGTGCGGGGGTTTCTGGTGTGTTTGGCCACGGACCTGACGCGGTGGGGTCAAACGATACCCGCAACCGATCGTCTTCCTGATACTCACGGCTGCTCAGAAAGCGCAAACCGTGCGCGGAGATGTCCATCGTCATCGCTTCTTCAAACCAAGGAATGTGCTCGAGGCGTACGCGAACGGGCACCGCTAAAGGACGCCGGGGACTATCGCGGCGCTCCCGTTCATTCGCGTGGCCATTCCCGTTGCTTTCCGGACGAAACGGAAGCGCAAAGTGCAAAGCCAGGGCCTTTTCGCTCGAACCGGCCCGCGCGGCCTTGCTTCCATTGCCATTGCGCGCTGACCTCACACGCACAACTTTCGCTTGGATCTCCGGCTGGCTCTCACCCGAACCATCGTAAGGAAACGTGACCCACAATGGGACACCCGGCGCGTGCGTCTCTTCGCACGGCACCAGCAACCCGCCGCGCGAAATATCCAGCGTCTTGCAAATTTCCGTCTTCTGTCCGAAAGGAGTATTCCAGCGAATACGTACTGGCAGGCGGAGTTGCGCGCGGTGGTGCTCGCGTCGGTCCATAAGCCTAGTACCAACTCCAACTTAGGCGGGGCATTAAAAGTATACGCTCAAAGCCTCACGCCGGGTACTAGGACATAATTGTTAAGGTTTAAGATTGCACTTTGTAAATGCGGGTGTTAGCGTCAAGTCGATTTGTACCCCGCCTGAGGTCCTGATGCCGGAAGGAGTTGACCGCCGCCAAGCGCGGCGTTACTCGATGAGTTTGCCGATGCGCGTTCTTCCGCGCGATGCGCGCAGCAACGAACTCCGCGCCAACACTCGCGATGTCAGCTACCGCGGCTTGTATTTTCTTTCCGAAACGAAGTTCGATATTGGCAGTCAAATCGATTTCATCATCAAGCTTCCGGAACCCGTTTCGGCGACGGGCGTGGTGGACATTCGCTGCAGCGGCCGGGTGGTTCGCGTCGAAGCCGGTAAGAACGGCACCAGTGGAATCGCTGCCAAAATCGAGCGATACGAGTTTCTCCCTATCAGCGCCAGTGCCACCGCTGCCTGAGCCTTCCTCTCTTGATCTCCGCGCACGTAATCTGGCGCAGAAATTTCCCTGAGACTCGCGCCGGCATCTTTGCGCGAGTACAATGATTTCCTCGCGCCAGCCATCGCATCAGCGACGCTCCGTTCTGAGGAAACCATGTACCACTACGACGCTAAAACGGCTCTCGAAGAACTCCAGGAAGACGCGCTGCTTCCTCATCCCGTCAAGCTCCGCGACATGATCCTCCGCGTGCAGCTCGGCCCAAAGGAGGCGCAGGTGATGAACTCGGAATTCCAGGATTACCTGACGCGCTTTGGCGAATTGCAGCGCGTGGCGCGGGTTATTCTCGAAAAACTCGCCACCGGCAAGGCGAAACACTGATTCTCATGCGTTTCCGCAGAAACCAGCCGCGCGCATGAAGAGCAAGCCTCGCGTGCTGCTTTTGTCCGCATCGTCCGGCGCGGGACACCTTCGCGCTGCCCAAGCGTTAGAGAAAGTGTTCGCCGCGCGCGGCGACTGTGTCGTCGAACACGTCGACTCGATGAAATACGCCAGCAAACTCTTCCAAAACATCTACCACAAGACGTACATCTCTCTCGCCAACCGCGCGCCAGACCTCCTGGGTCTCCTGTATGACCGCACCGATCAGCCATGGAATTCTCCGCGTCCGCGGCTGGCTATAGATCGTCTCAACGTCCAGCCTATGATTCGAATGCTCCAGCGCGTGCAACCCGATCTGTGTATCGCCACGCATTTTCTTCCCGGCGAGATTCTCGCTTGGCTCGTCGCCAAGAAAAAACTGCGCGCGCGAAACGCCATCGTCATCACGGATTATGACGTCCACGCTCTGTGGCTTTGCCGGACGGTCGATCGCTATTACGTCGCGCTTCCCGAAGCTGCGGAATATCTGGCTGCGATCGGCGTTCCGCGCGAAAAGCTGTGCGTCAGCGGCATTCCTGTAGACCCTCTGTTTGCCAACCCAGTAAGCCGCGCTGACGCTCGCAAGCACCTTGCGCTCGATCTCCACTATCCCGTGGTGCTCGCTGCCGCTGGAGGCGAAGGTGTTGGTCCCGTCGAGCAGCTCGTGCGCGGCCTGCTAGACCTGCGCCGCCCCTGGCAAATCGTCGCCATCGCGGGAAAATCTGAAAAAATGCGCAAGCGTCTGGAACAACTCTCCCGCGATGCCGGATCGCTGCCCGACGGTGCGCCGCGCCTATGCCCCGTCGGCTTCACTACGGAAATGGATCAATACATGGCCGCCGCTGATCTCCTCGTCGGCAAAGCCGGTGGCCTTACTACCTCCGAAGCTCTGGCCCGCGCGTTACCTATGGTCTTGATCGATCCCATCCCCGGCCAGGAAGAGCGCAACGCCGACCATCTGCTCGAAGCCGGCGCAGCCATTCGCTGCAACAATTTGCCCGTCGCCGCCTGGAAGGTGGCTTCTCTGCTCGACGATCCCGTTCGTCTGAAACGCATGCAGGAGGCCGCTCGGAGCATGGCCCGCCCCAATGCCGCCGCGGAAATCGCCGAAAACGCCCTCGCGCTGGTAAACTGACCGATGCGTTTGCCACAGCTAAAGGTCTAACGAGAACGCATGCGCCGCAGAACTCTGCTCATCGACGCCGACGATACATTGTGGGAGAACAATGTCTTCTTCGAAAACCTCATCGAAGACTTCATCACCCTCGTCGAATCCTGCGGCTTCACGCGCGCTTACGTCCGTCACATTCTCAATGAAACCGAGCGCAAAAATATCCGCCAATATGGTTACGGAGTTCGCAGCTTTGGCCGCTCCCTGGAAGAAACCTATTTAAAACTTGCCGAGCACCTGGCCAAGCGCGAAGTCCTCGCTCAGATTCACACGCGTGTCGTCGATCTCGAGCGCACGCCGCCAAAAATCCTCGATGGCGTCCCGGAAACGCTCGCCTACCTTACCGAACGCCATCGCTTGATTCTTTTCACCAAAGGCGAGCCCGCCGAGCAAGCCGCCAAAGTCGAGCGTTCCGGTCTGCAAGGCTTCTTCGAGTTCATCGAGATCGTCTCGGAAAAAAGTTCTGACACTTACGGCGAACTGGTGCGCAAACACAAAATCGTCAAAGCGCACGGCTGGATGATAGGCAACAGTCCACGAAGCGACATCAACCCCGCCATGCAGATCGGCCTGAATGCGGTCTACATCCCGCATCAACACACCTGGCAACTCGAACACGAACCCGTAGTCTCCGGCTCGGGCAAGCTGGTAATCCTTCCGGCCTTCCGCGAACTCCGCGCACACTTCTAGACTGCTAAGCTCGGATCCGTCCGCGAACACTCGTATCGCAGGGAAGAGATCACAACGTCAACCACCCGGATGATGGGAAATTATTCGGATTCGATCTCAGCCGGCCGTTCCGTCTTTTTCCGGATAGAGCAGCTCGGTGAACCTCGGGTCTTCTTGGAGGAACGCGAAGTCTTCGTCGTTCCGCGCGTGATAGCGATTCTCCGGCCGCAGGTCGATGGCTACCTTAAGATTCTTCAGCGCGGAGTCCGCCTCGCCCGTCAGGCAATCGAGCGCGGCCAGCGCGTAATGAATGTAATCGGCCTTGGGCGCCGCCTTGCGCGCTTTATCCAGACTTTCGCGGGCGTCGTCCCAGCGGCCCACGTTCATCATGGCCACGCCCCGCTGATAATGCTCGTCCGCGGTGCGCGGATTTTGCTCCGTCGCCGGCTTCATGCGCTGTTCGGCGATCTTGATGTGCATGCGCGCGCGATCGGAAAGCTCTTTGCTTGGACCTTCAAGAACCTTCTCCAGCTCCTGCTTGGCGCGAGAAAACTTTTGCTGATGAAACAGGCCCAGAGCCTCATCGTAAAGTTTGAGCTGTGCCTGCACGCGAGGGTCAACCAGCTCCACTCCGCCGCGCTGGGGCGGGTGCGCTGGCGTTAAGTTCTTTTTCTTCAGTAGTTTAGACGAAGCGGTAGCCGTTGCCTTGGCCCGGCCGGATGAGCCCGCGGAGGGCTTATGCGCTTTTGCCATGGCGCGAATGTAGCAGAGGCCGTTTCGCACGTCAACGCCGCTCCAAGGAGTGCGATAACGATAACGTCACCTCCCGGAACCATGCTCCAGAAAAGTCTGCCGCCCTCGCGCCTTTTCGCAGAAAATAGAAGCGTGTACGTTACACGCCACACTCGTTGGCGGGCTGCTGGCCTGCCCTCCACGCGTGTGCTATAAGTTTCTGACCGAGTTCGGACCAACGACAAGTGCCTTTTATCAACTTTCCTGCGCGCGAAATCAACTGCAAGCTGGTGTACTACGGTCCAGGTCTGGGCGGAAAGACCGCCAATTTGCAATGGATCTATGACCATACCGGCCAAGGTCAAAAGGGCAAGATGGTTTCCCTGGCCACCGAGACGGACCGGACCTTATTCTTCGATTTTCTTCCGCTGGATTTAGGAACCGTACGTGGGTTTAAGACGCGCTTTCATCTATATACCGTGCCCGGGCAGGTTTTCTACGAAGCCAGCCGCAAGCTGATCCTGAAGGGCGCCGATGGCGTAATCTTTGTCGCTGATTCCCAGGAAGAGCGCCTGGACGCGAATTTCGAGACCATGGAAAACTTGCAGGAGCATCTGAAGGAACACAACCTCAAGTTCGAGTCCATTCCTTACGTCTTGCAATTAAACAAGCGCGACCTGCCAAACGCCATGGCCATCCCGGAGCTGACCAAGCAACTGCAAAAAAAAGGCGAGCCGGTGCTGGAAGCCGTCGCGGTGACCGGGCAAGGCGTATTCGAGACGCTGCGCGAAGTTGCCAAGCTCGTATTGGCCGAGCTGAAGAAGAGCGGCTAGCCTCTAAAATTTCTTACTTTCCGCCGTCGCCGAAGCTGCAGCAGGAGCCGGCGCCGAATCGAAGCACTTATTACATGGCGGTTGGGAATCAATCGGTAAAGCCAGCCGTGGCAGCGGAATCCGATTCGAAAGTGGGGATCGCTTCTACCAGCCGCGTCACCGTGAGCGCATCGCGCACGCGTCCCGGCCCGCAAACCAGGTGCACCGCGCCACCCTCGCGCGCCAGTTGAATCGAAATCCGCACCAGCGACGAGATCCCCGAGCTGTCAATCTGCGGAACGCCGTTGAGATTGATCACCACTTTGCGCCCCCCATTTTTCACGATCGATTGCAGCGCGTCGTTCAGTTGCTCGCTGGGCTCGCCGATCGTGAGCCGGCCGCGAACCTCCAGCAAGTCAACGCCGTTCTGCCGCTGAACGGAAATCTCCATGGGTAGGTGATCGCTCATCGCAATCTCTCAGGCTTTCTGGTTTGGAACGGCTATACGATCCTTGGACGTTGGGATTATACGACCGGTGGCCGCTTTTCGATAATCGCCGCATCAAAATTTTCAATCGTTGCCATGAAAATTTCGCACGGCGTCCCGCACCTGCCTCGCGAGTATAATCTGCCGCGTCGCAGTCTCTAGTCCCCGGCAAAAGAACCTGGCAAACAGAATTGGGAACGGCTGAGCGTAGTCGGCCGTAAAGCGGTTATCTCGCACGCAGCGGAGCGAATACAGAATATGAAGCACCTGGTGTGGATGTGTTGCTTGCTCTTTGCCATGGTGCATCTAGCCGTACCGCTCCACGCTCAGCAAACTCCTCCCGCCGCACAGCCCTCGTCGCAAAGCGCCCCTCCCGCCACACAATCTTCCACTCCCATCAACGACAAGCTGGCGCAATTGGACCAGCGCGTAACTGCCGCGCAATCCTCTGCCGATAACGCATGGATGCTGGTGAGCGCCGCGCTCGTCCTGATGATGACTGGCCCTGGCTTGGCGCTGTTCTACGGCGGCCTGGTGCGGCGCAAAAACACGCTAGCAATCATGATGCAAAGCTTCATGCTAATGGCCGTAATCACAGTGATGTGGGCCTTGGTGGGCTACAGCCTCTGCTTCGGAAGTGGAATACAAATCGGTGAGCATTTCAACACGGGGTTCGCGATCGGCGGGTTTGAGCATGCATTTTTGCGCGGCGTAGGCGCGGAGCCGAACGCCGATTATGCGGGCACCATTCCGCAGATGACCTTCATGGTTTATCAACTGATGTTCGCCATCATCACTCCCGCATTAATCACCGGCGCGACCGCGGAGCGCATGAAGTTCAGCGGCACCGTGCTGTTTCTGATCTTGTGGTTTTTGGTCGTATACGCCCCGCTGGCCCACATGGTCTGGGGCAAAGGCGGCCTGCTGAATGCCTCCCTGGGCGGAAAATTTCCAACGCTCGATTTCGCCGGTGGAACCGTTGTGCACATCAGCTCCGGAGTATCAGCCTTAGTGTGCGCGTTGTACTTGGGCAAGCGCACCGGATTTCCCAAGCAGCCCATGCCCCCGCACAGTATGGTCCTGAGCTTTATCGGTGCATGTTTGCTGTGGGTCGGGTGGTTCGGATTTAACGCCGGCAGCGCGCTGGCCTCGAGCCCGCTGGCCACAAGCGCATTTGTTGCCACGCACTTCGCGGCCGCTGCCGCGGCATTGAGCTGGAGCGTAGCGGAATGGATCAAGAACGGCCGACCCAGCGCCCTCGGCGCAATCTCCGGCGCGGTCGCAGGGCTAGTAGCCATCACCCCCGCCGCTGGATTTGTCGCGCCTATGCCCGCCTTGATTATCGGGCTCGTCGCCGGCGCCTTTTGCTATTGGATGGTAACTCGCGTCAAAGCTATCTTCGGGTATGATGACGCGCTCGACGCCTTCGGCGTGCACGGCGCGGGTGGAACCATCGGCGCGTTGCTCACCGGTGTATTCGCCACGCAAGTGATCAACCCGATTTTCGGCCCGGGAAAAGCGGTCGGCGGCAGCGACGGACATTGGGCGCAAGTCGGCAACCAGCTTGTAGGCATACTGATCGCCTGGGTTTTCGCCCTGGTCGGAACGCTTGTGCTCCTGAAGATCGTGGACTTGATCACCGGCCTGCGCGTCACCGAAGACCAGGAGATCGAAGGCTTGGACATTACTCAGCATGGCGAAGAGGCGTACAACCTGGAGTCCTGAGAAGCATGAATGACAATGCATTTGCCGCCGCGAGGGAGCAGAACCTTCCATGATGAAACTTGAGGCCATCATTCAGCCCTCGCGATTCGAGTCCGTCAAGGACGCCCTGCGCGAAGTGGGCATCGAAGGGATGACCGTAACCGAAGTGCGCGGCCACGGCCGGCAAAAGGGCCACACCGAGGTGTATCGCGGCCGCGAGTACACGGTCGACCTCCTCCCCAAACTCAAGCTCGAAATGGTTCTCCCGGATAAGCTTGTAAATACCGTCGTGGACACCATTTTGAAGGCGGCCAAGACAGGAAAGATTGGTGACGGTAAGATATTCCTATCGCGGGTTGAAGAAGCCATCCGGATTCGCAATGAGGAGCGCGGCGAAAACGCGCTCTAAGTGAAGTGACGACCGCAGCCCGCCCCGGTCTCCATCCGGATAGCAAAACTGATCGAAACATGCACGGTTCCCTGACGCCCTTATCCGTACTCGGCCCGCAAGCCGATGCCGAGCGACATCGTATCCGCCAAAAGTTTGAGGCCGGGGCGAGCGCACGGGAGACTCTGCTTGCGCTCTGCGATCTGGCCGACAACAACATCCGGCAAATCTTTGGCGAGGTCTTGCGCGTCCACAATACGCCTGCCTCCGGCCTCTCGCTCATGGCGCTCGGCGGCTACGGCCGCAAACTCCTCTTCCCCTATTCCGACCTCGATATCCTTTTTCTGTTCGGTGGCGACAAGGCTGAGCAGGAATTCCGCCCGCTGATCGCGGACTTTGCGCGCACGCTTTGGGATCTCGGTTTTCGCGTGAGCTCTGTCGGCCGGACTCTCGAGGAATGCAAGCGCATCGAAGAGGACAACGCGGAATTCCACTTAGCTTTGCTGGACCGGCGCTTCCTTGCTGGCGACGCGGATCTATTCGAGCGGCTCGACAAACGCATTCTGCCCGCCTCCGAAAAAACGGCGCGCCCCTTTTTGGTGGCCCAACTCCACAAGCTCACCAAGGAGCGGCTCACCCGCTACGGCAACACCATTTTTCATCTTGAGCCCAACGTCAAAGACGCTCCGGGTGGCCTCCGCGACTATCAAGCCTCCGTCTGGCTGCGGCAGATTGGCGGTGACAAGCGCGAGCCGCTGAGCAGCAGCGCGGCCGAAGAAGATCTGGCCTCCGGCGCGGTCGATTTTCTTGGTGCTATTCGCTGCTTCCTCCATTACAGCAACGCGCGCAACGACAACACCCTGACCTACGAATTGCAAGCCGCAGCCGCGGAACGCTCCCTCGGCGTCACCGACGCGTTGCCGCGCGATGCCGCGGAGTGGATGCGTCTCTATTTTCGCCACGCGCGCACCTTGAACCGGCAATTGTTGCGCTATCTTGAACAAAGGACGCCCATGCCGCAAAGCTTGCGGCAGCGCCTTTTCGCCGCCGCACGTTCGACAAAGTCCGAGCCGGGAAACGGCAAACCGTTTGCCGTGCGCGATGGGCTGTTCGAACTGCTCGACGCCAAGGAGCTTTGCGACCGCGCCGTCCTGTTTTCTTTATTCACCGAAGCGGCGCGCGCTGGAATCCCGCTCAGCCGCCGCACCGAACGCAGCATCACCTACATCATGAAGCATCCCGAATTGCCGGCGAAGAATGCGGGCATCACCTGGCCTACGTTGCGCGAGATCCTGAGCGCCGATTATCCGGGCATCGCGCTGCGCCCCATGCAGCGCCTCGGATTTCTCGCGGAAATTCTGCCGGAATTCGCGCGCATCGATTCCCTGGTCGTTCGCGATTTCTATCACCGTTACACGGTGGACGAGCACACCCTGCGTACCATCGAACATCTGCAGGAATTGACCGAACCAGTCGATGCCCGCGGCACGCAATTCAAGGAGTTGTGGAAGACCGCGGAACGCCGTGACTTGCTGATTTTCGCCCTGCTCCTGCACGACATCGGCAAAGGCATGCCCGTCGAAAATCACGTAACCGGTAGCTTGGAAGCACTAGACAGCGCCGCGGCACGCCTCGCGTTATCGGCGGAGGAAAGAGAAGAAGTCCGATTTTTGATCCAGCACCACTTGGATATGTCCGCCACCGTGCAGCGCCGCGACATTTTCGATCCTGCTACCGTTGCCGGCTTCGCCGCCACAGTCACCAATCAAGAGCGCCTGCAAAGGCTTTGCCTGCTCACCTACGCGGACATTCACGCCGTAAATCCCGAGGCCTTGACGCCGTGGAAAGCGGAAATGTTGTGGCAGCTTTACGTCGCAACCTCCAACCATTTCAGCCGCACCCTGGATACCGATCGCCTGCACGCGCACGACGAAGTCTCTCTTCTGGAACAGGTTCGCGCGCAAACCGCCGGCACCAGCACCGCGGACATCGAGCGCTTCCTCGAGGGATTTCCTCGTCGTTATCTGGCCGTGCACTCCGCCGCGGAAATTGCCGCGCATTTCGCGTTGTATCAAAAACTTGGCAAGGAACCTGTGCAGACCGAGTTGCAGGTCCACCGCCACGCTTTCTCTCTCACCCTGCTGACCGCCGACCGTCCCGCGTTGTTCGCAACCATTTCTGGCGTGTTGGCCGGATGGGGTATGAACATTATTAAGGCGGACGCTTTTGCCAATGCCGCCGGAAACGTTTTGGATACGTTTCATTTTTCGGACTTGCACCGCACGCTCGAGCTCAATCCCTCGGAGATCGATAGATTTTTGAAGAGTCTCAAGGATGTCGTCAACGGGAGGTCACCGCTCGAGCCGCTGTTGACCAGCCGGGAAGGCGCCAGCCGCGCGCGCCCGCCCAAGGTCGCCGTCGACACGCGGACCGGCTTTGACGACACTTCCTCCGCGCACAGCAGCCTGCTGGAAATCGTGGCCCAGGATCGTCCCGGGTTGCTCTATGACATCGGCTCCACGCTCGCGCGGCTCGGATGCAATATCGAAGTCGCGCTGATCGATACCGAAGGGCAGAAAGCCATTGATGTGTTCTACCTCACGGAACAGGGCAAGAAATTAAGCGCGGAAAAGCAGGAAGCCCTTCGCGGAGCGCTGCAGAGCGCCTTGGGCTAAGAACCCTTTGTTGCGCTTGCGCGGTGTAATGCTTACGGATGACATCGAGAATTTGCGCCTGGCTCTCCGACGGCCCTAGCTCCGCACCCCTTTCGATCGGTCCAGTGAAAAATCGCTCCCGTCCTCCGCGCGGCCCGGCAAAATGTGATGCCGCTTCAAGCGCGGACCCAAGCTCGCCAAGTCTTCGGAAAGAAGCTTCTCGATCAGTTCCTCCACGCCGGTCCCGTGATCTCCGTTAGTCACAAGATCGGCGTGCTCCTTCAGCGCGGGCAAAGCATTCGCCACGGCCACGCTGCATTCGCACAGGGCCAGAAATGCGTGATCGTTTTCCGCATCGCCCACGCCCACCGCATTGTGCGGCGAGAGCTTCATCTCGTTCAGAGCCACTTCCACGCCCGTGGCTTTATTCACGCCCGACGGCAGCACCATCACCGCATCTTTATTGAAGATGACTTGGAGTTCGAGGCCCATATCGCGAATCACTTCGAGAACGATCGATTCAAAGGGATGCCACGTGGCCACAATGCATTGACCGACAGAGAGTGGATTCACTCCGCGCCGCCGCAGCTCTCCTACAAATTCCGGCGGTGGCGGATCGGCAAGCGCTTTGCAATCTTTACTCGCCGGCCGATATAGCAGGGCGCCGTTCTCCGCGACGACGCGATCGAAAATCGTATATTCCGGGAAAACTTGTTCTAGTTCGCTAAACTGTCGCCCAGTCGCGAGAACTAGTCTCCGGCCGGAAGCGCGAACGCGTTTCAGCGCTTCGATCGTGCTGGGCGTGCAGTGCCCGTCGTGAGCGATGGTGCCGTCGTAATCACAGATGAGACAAAGGTAGCGCACGCGTAAGCTCTATTGCGTAGATGCTTCGCGGCGCGGATTAGTTCGCAGGGACGCCGCATTTTTGCTAGCACCGCGTCGACGTTTACGACGCGCGCGGTCTTGTTTTACGCAGATAGGTGTCATCCGAGAGCATGTCATCCTGAGGGCTGCGCTTTTTGCAGCCCGAAGGATCTCAACCGATCCTCCTTGCAACGCTCAATCCGTACAGCGGCGGATGCTCCGACTCTGTTGCGGCTAGGGTTTTGCCGGAGCCGGAACCGGAGCCTGCGCTGGCGGAGCATTCTGTTTTTCGAAGTTGACTTTCGGCGCTTGCCGCGCACCTTCGTCGGCTTTGAAGTAGGCGTCATTCCTGGTGAATCCGCTCATACTTGCGATTATGTTGTTCGGGAAGAGAGACAGATAGGTGTTGTAGTCCTGCAGGGTGTCGTTATAGCGGCGGCGCTCTACCGCGATGCGGTTCTCTGTGCCTGCCAGCTCGTCCTGCAGACGCAGGAAGTTTTCATTGGATTTTAACTGCGGATAATTTTCAACTATAAGCAGCAAGCGCCCGAGAGCGGAGTCCAGCCTTTGGTTAGCGGCGATTTTGTCGGCGGGTGTGGGCGCATTGAGCAGAGCGGAACGCGCCTTTGCAATGTCACCAAAAACGGTTACTTCCTGCGCCGCATATCCCTTCACCGTTTCCACCAGGTTCGGGATAAGGTCCGAGCGCCGCTGCAACACGACGTCTACCTGCGACCAGGCGGAGTTTACCGCTTCGCGCTTTATCGCCATCTGGTTGCGCCTGCTTACAAACGAGCTGCCTACCAACAGGCCAATCACCAGCAAAATCGCCAGGATCACGAGAGCTACTTTCATGAACGCTCCTCCTCAACCGCTCCTCAACCCCTAAACTTGCCCGGCCCGCTGCCACTGCCGTTTTGGCAGATGATGGCCCAGCGCCGCTATCACTTTCTCCAATGCAGCCAGATAAGCATCATACTGAGGCAGCACCGCATCTTTGTCCAAGCTCTTGGCCCCACGCAGGCGCCACACGGATTCAAATGCGGATGCGCTTGCGCCAGTCAAACCTGCAACGCTCGCAAAAACTTCGCGCGGCTCGCTGAGAGGCTTTTCCTTAAAGGCGATCAAGGTATGCCGCAGCAGCGTAAGAGCACTCGAGATCGATTTGGCCAGAACGGCGGCCAGCTCTTTCTGATTTTCGGCATCGTGCAGCAAGTGCTGGCGCAGTTTCAGCAGCAAGGTGCGCAGCTCGTGTTCCACTTGCACGCGATGCAGATTCATCGGTACGGTGATGCCAGAAACGGGGTTGGAACCGTAAAGCACGCGATGACTCTGCTGCATGTCCAGAAGCTCGATGGCGAAGACATCGGCGGATTGGCTAAGCTCCTCAGAAGCAAAAAAAAGCGGCGCCGGCTGATGCTGCACGCTAGTCCACCATTTCACGACGGCAGATAAGCGGACCAATTCCGCCGCGCGCAGCGAGCGCAACACGCACAGGACATTCAGGTCGGAGTGCGCTTCGTGAAAATCGCCGCGTGCCGCGGAACCGTACAAAATCACGGACTCGAGATTTTCCCGCGCCGCATCGTGCAACCGTTCCACCAGATTTTTCAGTACTTCATGCACTTCGACCATTTCGCCCCGCACGTGTTCTCGTTCTCAGAACTCTACCAACTCCCGGAAGCCCCACCCCCGCCGCTGCTGCCTCCGCCAAAACCGCCAAATCCTCCGCCACCGGAAAAACCCCCGGAGCCGCCACCGAAACCGCCGCCTCGCCATCCACCGCCCATCCCGCCAAGCATCGGCCCGATCCACCAGCCGCCGCCACCGATTCGGCCACTTCCGCCCCGGGTCCCTGCGCGAAAGATGGAGAAAATAATCCAAATCAAAAACAGTATTCCCCAAAATCCAATGGAAGAGGACTTGCCTCGCGTTTGGTGAACTGGCCGCGCCGGCGGCTGCCCCGACAGGGTAACACCGCGGTCGTCCGCGATATATTTCGCCAAAATCCACGTCGCCGTCTCGATCGCGGCGCTGTAATTTCCCTGGCGCAGGAACGGGACCATGGCGCGGCCAGCGTCTCCAGCACGCGCATCATTTATCACCGGCTCGAGTCCGTAGCCAACCTCGATGCGATATTTGTGCTCCTCGGGAGCAACCAGCAAGAGCACGCCGCGATTGTCGCGCTTGCTTCCCACGCCAAGCTGCTTGTACAAATTCACGGAATAGTTCTCGACGCTTTCGCCGTCGAGCGAATGCACCGTCACGACGGCAATCTGTGCGCCGGTCTTTTCTTCCACTTCGCGGCAAAGCGCTTCCAACCGCGCCTTCGTGTCCGAAGAGATCACGCCGGCGAGATCGGTGATATATCCGCTCGGATGAATGTCCTTCCGATTTTCCGCGGCGGCAGGCAAGGCCGCCAAGAAAACCAGAATTGAAACAGAAAGAATCGTTAAGGTGTGAAAACGCTTCATCGCCGATTTTGTGGCTTATGCCTTGACTTGCTTCTGCGTTGACTTGCTTGTGCCTCGAGTGGTTTGTGCCCCGACTCTAGTTCTACGCAAGCGAAGGTGGAAAAATTACGCGGCCGCCAACCTCCTCTGTCCGTTCAATTTAGCCTGCATTTCAGTTACTCGTTTGGGTAAGCATTGGGTCAGTAGTTCTCTCGCTTGGAGTGCGCTGCTTCTTGTTTCTCGCCTTTGTACGCTTTCCAGGACTGCGCGATTATGTAGGCGTGAATGGCGTCCGCGTCTTGCACGGTCATTTTGGCGTGTGGGAATGCGAACTTCGGCGGATCGGCGAAGCCGGGCATGCCTTTGTCCCAATGCGAACCGCCTAGGACAATTCCATACCAATCTTTGTGAACGTCAGCGGGCATGTAGCGCAAATCGGGGATCGCGCCGTCGAGGACCCACGCGCGGCTGCCGTCGGTATCCGGCGAGTGGCATCCTTCGCAATAAAATCTTTGGTACAGCACGCGGCCTTTTTGAATCGCTTCCTGGCTGGCGGTAAGTTTGGGCGGCTCCGGAACGGGCGGAATCACGGCCGGTGGTGGCGTATAGGTCGCCCCCGTACCCAATTTAAAAGCCAAGAGCCGCACGGGGCCGCGCGCCGATTCATTGGTGACCATAGTGCGGGCGGGAGCAAACAAGCGCGAGCCGGAGCCCCAGCCTACTGGAGTGATCACGTACTGCTCGCCTTTCACGGAAAACGTAACGGGAATCGATTCGATGGCGGAACCGGTTTTGACAGACCAGACTTTGCTTCCGCTGTCGGCGGCGTAGGCGGCAAATTCTCCGGTGCCTTGCCCCTGGAAAACCAGGTTGCCTGCAGTGGAGAGCACACCACCGTTCGTGGCGATCTGCTCTTCCACAGACCAGCGCACGGATTGGCTTATCGGATCCCACGCTATGAGGCGGCCTTCCAGGCCGACGCCGCTTTCACCGGATTCGACGGCGGCTTTGGCATTGGAGCGACGATCGGTAGTGGGAACGTAGACCAGGCCGGTCTGGGCGTCGTAGCTCATAGGCCACCAGTTGTGCACGGTCCACTGCCTGCCGCCGCCCGCGGATTTCGGAATCTCGATCGCCTTGCCGGTTTGCAAATCGTATCCGCTTGCCCAGACCGTTTTCACGAGCGGCTTTGCGGAAAGAAGTTTGCCGGTTTTGGCATCCAGCACATAAAAGAAACCATTTTTCGGCGCAGTCATGGCTACGTGGCGCTTCTCGCCATTCAGCGTGAGGTCCGCCATCAGAATGTGATTGTTTTCGGTTTGCAGGCCTGGCGCGCTGGTTTGGTAATGCCAAACGTATTCGCCGGTATCCGCGTTCAAAGCGATGATGCATCCGGCGAATAGCTTGTCGCCGCTGACTCTTACCCCGGCCGTCTCACCGTAGTCGACTCCGGCGCCGGCCGTTCCGAAAATCACCAGCCCAGTCGGCTGGTCATAGGTGATTGCAGTCCAGGCGTCGCCGCCGCCGATTTTCCAGGAGTCTTTTCCCGGCCATGTTTTGGCGGCCATTTCCAGCGCCTTAGTTTCAAACGGTTTCGCCGGATCGCCCGGAACGGTCCAGAAGCGCCAGACTTCTTTTCCGGTGTTCGCGTCATAGGCGGCCAGCGCGCCACGCACGCCGTCATCGGAGCCGTTATAACCCATCACGACTTTGCCTTTGGCAATGTGCGGCGCTCCGGTGATTCCGGTCTGCAACGGATCGCATACTTCCGCTTCCCAGACTTGCTTTCCCGCGGACGCGTCCACGGCGATTAATCTGCAATCGCCGGTGCCGACAAAGACTTTGCCTTCCCAAACGGCAACGCCGGCATTAACGCGCGCGGAGTAGGAGCCGTTGAGCGCCTGGTTCAGGCGAATATGCGGATCGAATTTCCAGATCAGTTTTCCGGAGGCGGCGTCCACGGCGTAGACGCGGGATTGCGGCGCGCTCACGTAAATCACGCCGTCGACAACGATAGGCTCCGCCACGACGCCCATGGCGCCCTCAAAGTCCAGATACCAGGCGAGGCCGAGGGTATTCACGTTTTTGTCGGTGATCTGCGTCAGCGGACTGAAGTGCGCTTCGTCAAAGGTGCGGCCGTTGAGGAGCCAATTCGTTCCTGCGGCGGAGTCGGAGGCTACGCGCGCTTCGGTGACATCGCCGGGCTTGGCCGGGGTTTCTGCCGCGGGAGCTTTGCAACCGGCGCCAATGGTCAACGCGAGGCAGGAAGCGGCCAAAGCAATGAGGCACGGCAACTTGCCGCAATCTGCCATCGATGCAGGGATTTTCATAGGCGGTCATTTTAGGTCGGCGCGAGGATTGAATACAAGCTGAGCCAAAATGGGAAATAGAGAGGGGAGACGCCACACCCCCCGGGCAATGCGGATGGTTGTGAAAAGAAAAGGGTTGCGGAAAAAGCAATTCGTAAGGTTCTGAAAAGAAAGGGGCAGTAAATCGGCAGGCGAAGGCTAACGCTCCCCTCGCCGCTCTGGGTAAATAAGCGCAGAGAGCGCAGGTAGCGCGGAGAAGGGTCGACGGAGCACGCCCCACCCGGGTGTTTTGGGAAAAGAGACTGCAAGGTATTGAAAACAAAGGGAGGCGCTGCAAAAAGAGAGTGTAAGAGTCCGCAAGAGCGTGAAGGTAAGAGGGTTAAGGAGGAAAGGGCTGCAGAAAATGGGCGGAAAGGGAAGTTAGGTGTGCGAGGCGCTTGCGCGAGGTAGGTGGTCGGAGACAGCTGGGGGACGATCATGGCAGAGGATACCGAGTTGGTTATCTAATTACAACTGGACGGAAGGACAGATGAGGTGCAACTGGCCATTCTTCCCGCGAATGCGTTGACGCACGCGGGCTGCACCGGCAATGTGCACTGCCGGAGGCGCTAATCGAAGCGTAGGGCGACCATGGGGTCTACGCGGGCGGCACGTCTTGCTGGAAGGTAGGAGGCAATTACGGCGACGAGAAGGAGAAGCAGCGCAGTAATGGCCAACGTTGCAGGGTCTGCGGCACTCACGCCAACCAGGAGACCTTTCAGCACGCTCTTTAACAGGAAGGACAGAACGAGACCGATGGCCAGCCCCGCGGCGGCAAGACGCAATCCCTGGCGTATAACCAGGGCGACCACTTCGCGAGCGCTGGCACCGAGCGCGACGCGTATTCCGACCTCCTGCGTGCGTTGCGCCACGGAATAGGAGATCACGCCGTATAGGCCGACGGCGGCGAGCACCAGGGCGAGGCCTGCAAATCCGCCCAGGAGCATCATGTAAAAGCGGCGCTGGCCGAGGGATGCGGAGAACAGCGTTTCCATGGAGATGGGTTCGCCGGCGAGGGCGTCACGGTCGATAGCTTGCACAATTTTGCGTGCGGGTTGCGTTAGGGCAACCGGGGCGCCGTAGGTGCGCATCACGATGGTAACACTGTCCAGGCCGGACTGAGCCAGCGGGGCGTAGAAGGTCGGCGGGGCCGGGGCGTCGACGCCGAAGTGACGCACGTCACCGACGACACCAACGATTTCGCCCTGATTTTTCTCGTAGCCACCGCGCGCTCCGAAGTGGATCTTCTGGCCGAGCGCGTCTCCCGCGGGGAAAAACAGACGCGCGGCGGACTCGCTGATCAACAAGACGCGCGCCGCATCCAAACGATCGGATTCCGCAAACACGCGCCCTTGTCGCAGCGGAATGGCCAGTGAGCGGAAATAGTCAGGAGTGGCGGTGCGCAACTCGGCCGAAGGTTCGTCCTTCTCTGGCACCGTGCGGCCCTCAATGTTGAAGCTGCTGCTGAAATCGTCGCCAGAAAGGGGCAGCGGGGTCACGGCGGCAACGGATGCGACACCGGGCAAGGCGCGCAACTGAGTGAGCGTCTGGTCCCAATAGGTTTGCAGGGCGGCACTGGTTTTGTAGCGCGCGTCGGGGACGCTGATGGTCATGGTCAAAACGGATTTCGGATCGAAGCCGGGACTGAGAGCGCTGAGGCCAACAAAGCTGCGCACGAGAAGTCCGGCTCCGGCGAGAAGCATCATGGAGAGGGCCACTTCCGCTACGAGCAACACACCCCGCAAGCGACCGGCTTCCCGGGTGGGCGAAACGGAAGATCTAAGCAAGCCGGCGGCATCGAGCGTCGAAGATCGCAAGGCCGGGATGAGCGCGAAGAGCATTGCGCAGGTGATGGAAACGCTCATCGTGAAGATCAAGACCGGCGCGTTCAGGCCGACGGTGGCGAGACGGGGAATGTCCGACGGGCCGAAGCGGACGATGGAGACGAGAGCCCAGTGAGCGAGCAAGAGGCTGGCGACACCGGCCAGCAAGGAGAGCAACAAGCCTTCCGTCAACATCTGGCGGATCAAACGGGAGCGTGCCGCCCCAAGGGCGCGGCGCATAGCAAGTTCACGATGACGGACGGTGGCGCGCGCCAGGAGCAGGTTGGAGATATTGGCGCAGGCGATCAGGGCAACGAGCCCCACCGCGCCCAAGAGCACGAGCAGCGCTGGACGGATGTCGCCCACGATAGCGGCGCTCCAGAGTTGCGCGCGGACACCCCACTTGCCGTCCTTATCGGGGTAGAGCTTGCGCAGTTGCGCCATGATGGAAGACAAATCATCGTTGGCCTGAGTGAGCGTCACGCCGCTTTTGAGGCGGCCCAACACGGTGAGGTAGTGCGCGCCGCGCTGGGTCATGACCTTGTCGTCGAAGCCGATGGGAACGAAAGCGTCGCTGCCGGAAAGCGGAAAAAGAAAATCGGAGGGCATCACACCGATGATGGTGTAAGGCTCGCTGTCCAATAGGATTGTTTTGCCAATGGCGTCGGGAGCCGCGGCAAATGCCGATTGCCAGAGGGCGTGGCTCAGGATGACCACATGGTTTGCGCCTTTGCGGTTTTCCTCGAGGGAAAATTCGCGGCCGAGCGTGGGCTCGGCTTGAAGGGTGGAAAAGATTCCGGCGGTGGCCATTACCGCGCGGACGCGCTTCGTTTCGCCTTGACCGGTCAAAGCAGACTCGTTCATGTAATAGGCGAACATCGAAGAGAACGAGCGGCTCTGGTCACGCCAGTCGAAGAAATCCGGGGGCGATGACGAGTAGCTGGTCAGCGTGCCGTTACGCTGCCAAGTGGACGATACGCGCACGATTTCGCCAGCGTGGCGATAAGGGAGCGGGCGCAACAGCACGGCTTCGATCACGCTGAACATGGCGGTATTAGCGCCGATGCCGAGGGCGAGCGCCAACACGGCCACGATGGTGAACGACGGATTCTTGCGCAACATGCGGAGCCCGAAGCGCAGGTCCTGGAAGAAGCCCTCGACGCGGGTTTCCCAGCCGACTTCGCGGACCTGTTCCTTGAGCGCCTCCATGCCGCCCATCTCGATTCTGGTTTGGCGCGCGGCTTCTTCGAGTGCCGCGCCCGAATGCAGCTTGTGCTCGATGGCAGCATCCATGTAGCCGCGCAGCTCTTCCTCCATTTCGCGTTCCGTGCGGCGCTTGGTGAACAGCGCGCGGATTCCGCCGGCGATGACGTTGACGAGGCGCATCACAATTGCCCTGAGGTTGCTTCCAGAATGCGGGCGATGGCCGCGCTTTGCGCTTGCCATTCACGTGCGTCTGTTTTGAGTTGCTTGCGCCCTGCGTCGGTGAGGAGGTAATACTTCGCGCGGCGATTATTCTCGGTGGCGCGCCATTCGCCGTTGATTAAGCCTTGGCGCTGCAAGCGGCGGAAGGCCGGGAAGAGGGAGCCGGCATTCACCTGGAAGACGCCTTTGCTGATCTGCTCGATGCGCAAGCCGATTCCGTAACCGTGCATAGGCTGGAGAGCCAGCGTTTTGAGAATGAGCATGTCCAAGGTGCCTTGCACGACGCTGTTGGGCTTTTGCGGCATACTGCTGGTCCTCTAGATGGACTAGAGGAGGATAGCGCGCTTCTCTAGATTGTCAAGAGGGAAGCGAGCGAAGACCGCTAGTCGCGATCCTTCGTTGAGGACTTGGCTGGGTTGGACGCGGGGAACACGTTGTGTTGGGGGGCGGGCATGGGGATTTCGCCCTTGCGATCATGCCAGAGGAATTTGTTGAGCAGGGCGGTGTCTACGGCGTCGGCGTGGCGGAAATCCAGATTCTTGCCTTCTTCCCATTCCTTGGCATTCATCTGGTAGATAAGGCCATTGTCGCGGTTGCGATAGTCGGCGTTGAAGGCGGGTTGTTGACCGGGGCCGGTGAAGAGCGGGGCCATCAGCGCGGCGCGGGAGTCGTTGGCATTCATGGGAGGGGCGCCGAGGAGAGACTCGATGGTGCGAACGACGTTAATGGTTGTGTAGAAGGAGTGATCGACAAAGGGATGGGCGTCGTCGCTGGCGGCGGAGCGAGGCGAATACTTGCTGATGACGAGAGCGATGCTGCGGTGCGAGTCTACGTGGTCCGGGCCGTCCTGGGCGTCGTCCTCGAGAATGAGGAAAGCGGTGTCGTCCCAATAGGGGCTGTGCGAGATGGCGTCGACGACGCGGCCGATAGCCAAGTCGTTGTCGGCGACAGAAGCGACTGGCTTGGGTTTGCCTTTGGCGCCACCGGCGGTGTGGTCGTTGGGGAGGCGAAGGAGGATGAATTGGGGCATGGAGTCCTGGCCGGCTTTGCGAGAGGCGGCAAATTTGTTGAATTCGTTGAGGAATTCGTCGGCGCGGAGCTGGTCGGGATACTCGACCTGAAAGTCAGGATACAGAGGATCGAAGTGGCCACGGAGTTCGATTTCGGAAGCGGCGTTCTTAGCCAAAATGGGGATGGGCCATGGGTAAGGACTAGGGGCACCGCGAGGGTCGCCGACGTTGTTTGGGAGAGGCTCGCCCTTGTGGATGAAGGCGCGTGGGCAGGGCAAGGCCTCGGCATCCGGGGGTCCGGATTCGCCGGGAGTGGTGCCAGGATCGGATTTGCACCAGCGGCTGACGATGAATTCACCGTAGTGCCGGTAGGAGATTTTGTGGCTGGCGAAATTTTTCCAAAGATACCCTCCGGTGGGCTCGCCGGCGTCGGGAAGTTCATCCTCGACGGCGATGCCGTCAAGCAAGGCGCCTTCGGATTCGTAAGTGTGTTCGCCGCTGCGATAGGCGATGGGCCAAGTTTTTGCTACGTAGTCGGAAACGGAAGCGGAAGTGGACCAAATGTGGCCGTCACCGGAAACGTCGCCGCTATCGTAGAAATTATCGAGGATGCCGAACTGGCGAGCGAGCTTATGTTGATTGGGGGTGATGTCTTCGCCGTACATGGTCAAAGAGGGGTCACCGTTTGCGCCGGCGAGGTCTCCAAAGACCTGATCGTAGGTGCGGTTTTCTCTAATGATGTAGATGACGTGGCGGATTTTATTTTGGCCGGCGGCGAAGGGCATGCGGTCAGCATTGCCGCGGACAGCGTTGGCTTCGGAAACTTGCCTGGTGAAGGCGGAGAGATTTGCGGACACCTCGACAAGTGGGATGCGGGCGAGAGAGCCGTGAATGAGAGCCGGTCCATAAGGATAGCGGGGCCGTCCGTCGCGGGTCTTGCCGATAGGCTTGGGGTTCGGACCGGAGCCGGAACCTTTGGCGCTGGCGATTAGGAGATCCTTTTGGGTGGCAGCGACAACAGTGGGATACCACTGCGTGGGAATGAAACCGGTGGCGCGCAGCGGTTGGACGGAGGCGAGTTTGGAGACATCGAAGACAGCGACGGAATCGGAGATGGAGTTTGCGGAGAAAAGAGTTTGTTCGTCGGGAGAGAGCGCGAGGTATTCGGGATCGCTGCCGCCATATTTTTGATCGGGGAGCCTGGTGGAAAGGTAGGCGACGGGTGAGTCGGTAGCGGTGTTGATGATGGCGATCTCGTCGTGGTTGGTGAGTGCCACGAAAAGTCTGGAATTATCTCGATTGAGAAGAAGGGCGGTGGGATGAGAGCCGCCGGCGAGCGGGGATGCAGGCTTGCGGAGGGGAATGAAGCGGTTGACGCGACCATTGAGAAGGTCGACGTCGGCGACCGTGGAGGCATTCCAGAGCGAGACAAAGGCGCGCCGGCCATCGCTGGTGATAACGGAAGCATAAGGAAGCGCGCCCGGAATGCGCTTGAAGGTGGAGAGATCGAAGCGGTGGATGACCTTGCCGTCCGCGGTGTTCAACAGAACGGCTTCATCGGAATGGTTGCAGGCGACGAGCAAACGCTCCTGGCCGTCGCTCATGCCAACTGCGAGGCCAGAAGGATAGGTAACGTCCTGGAATTGCGAGCGGCGAACTTTTCCGGCTGGAATTTGGACGCGAGGAGGCAAAGGCAGGAATCGGTCGGGAGTAACGCGTCCGTTCTCGAAGGCATAGACCGCAATACCGTTGCCGGTGCTCCCCTTTTGCTTGCCGAGGGGATCGGTGAGAGAAGCTACGGAAGCGAAAACGTGTTTGCCGTCGAGACCGAAGGCCAGGCCGAGGAAGTAGGTTTGGTGGGCTTTGCTGCCGAGGCGATCGTCGGGAAAGTCAGTGAGCTCGTCGGTTTCCAAATTGAGGACGGAGAGAGACTGTTTCTCTCCCGAAGTATAGGCGCCGAAGCCACTGTGAAGAAGGACGGCGAAGCGGCCATCGGGAGAGAGGGCGACGGCGGTTGGAAGATTATTGGTTGGGCGAGGGTGGCCGGGAACGTCGGTGAGGAGCTTGCCGTTGGGGAGCTGCGTGGTGCGCGGAGCATCCTGGGCTCCGAGAGACAACGCAAAGAGGAAGACGATTGCGAAAAGGCAGTGGGAGAAAAAGCGAAAATGGTTGTTCATGGCGGGGGCTAGTATATTCGGTTTCGGTCTGCGGGACTGTAAACGCGCATTAATTCGTGTCGCGAAAGGATTTGAGGATTCGGCGGCGCGTTATTCCATAGCCAAGGCGAGGATTCGATTGTTGCTGACTTTTAGTTCGATGCCGAGAGGCGGGCGGGGATCAAATCCCTGAACGATGGCGCCGCGCACGAGAATGTTTCCGGGCAGTTCCTTGAGTTGCAGGGGATCGAAGACGGTGTGGCTGCAGGGATTAGCGACCATGGGATGCTGCGCGGCGAAGGCGTAGTCAGAAGCAAGCTTCGCGAGGTCGTCGATGTATTCGAACTGGCACCGACTGAATGGGGCGTCCAGCGAAAAGGCCCAATAGGATTTGCTTTGAGCGGCCGGCCCGGGCAAGCGAATGATGAGCGCGGAAACGTTTTTGGAGAGAGCCGAGCTGCGAAATATGAACTTTTTGGAGGACCAGGGCTCGGCCAATTCGCTGACAGCGGCAACTTCGGGATTGGATTGAGAAACAAAGGTTACCGGCGTGCGGGCGGAGTCCGCATCCGTGCTTTGCGGCGATGCGGATAGAGCGCTCTCCGAGTGAACGGACGGGGTATCGGAAGGAGATTGCTGGTTGCGCCCGATGGTGCCGACGGCGAACGAGACGAGCATGGCGACAAGCACGGCGCCGGCGGCGATTGCCGCGAAGCGCTTGACGGCGGTAAGGCTCGAATTCTTCTTGGGCTCTTGATAAACACCGTAGGGTTGTTTCGCGATGTCTTCGCGAGAATTATCGGCGACGGCGGCGGGGGGCGGTGCGGGCTTCGCGCGCGGGGGAGTGGCAGGCGCGGGACGCGCTTCGACACCGGGAATTTTCGGCATCTCCGCTTTGAAGCTGGTGTCCTTAGCGGCGCGAACAGACACGTCGCGAACGGGGTGCGGCGAAGTCACGTGGCTGACGGGGGGTCCGGCGCTGCCATTAGCGCTGAATTCACCCGGGCGGTAGTTCTTCAAATCGTCGAACAGTTCGCGGCAATTCTCGTAGCGGAGAAAGGGACTCTTCGCCAGCGCCTTCATGATCGTGCTGCTGACTCCGGGCGAAATATTGGGATTCACCTGATGGGGCGGCACGGGCTCTTCGTTCAGGATCTTATACAAAACGGAGGCGAGGTCCTGTCCGCGAAACGGCTTTTGCCCCGTGGTCATTTCGTAGAGCATGACGCCAACGGAGAAAATGTCCGCGCGGCCGTCCACTGCTTTACCCTTGACCTGTTCCGGAGACATGTAGCTGGGCGTACCCGTGGTGGCGGTCTGGTGGGCGACACCGTACTGCATGATTTTGGCGGTGCCAAAATCCGTGAGCTTTACCCAGTCGTCGCCGGTCAACAAAATGTTGGCGGGCTTGATGTCACGATGCACCACTTTGTTATCGTGCGCGAACTGTAGAGCGGAGCAGACCTGCTCCATTATGCGCAAGAGCCGCGGAAGCGGGAATTTCTCCCCGGAATCCAACAAGGACTGCAGACTCTTGCCGTTCACCAATTCCATGGTGATGTAGCACAGGCCGTCGGCCTCGCCGGCATCGTAGATCACAACGATATTGGGGTGAGTCAAGAGACCCGCGGCGCGCGCTTCGGTTTGGAAACGCTCGACCAACTCCGGGTGGGAGAGTCCGGTGCCCTCTTCGGAGAGCCGCATGGTTTTGACCGCGACGATGCGGCCAATGAGGGGATCTTTGGCGCGGTAGACGACACCCATGGCGCCGCGACCGAGTTCGCCGAGGATTTCGTACCTGCCGGCTTTGATGGCGGTCAGCATGTTGGCTCTGTGCCGCAAACAGGCGCAAAAGGGCTTACTGTGCACCTTCGCGCCGTTCCTTGCAGGCGTCAATCACATGTGTGGGTTAGTGTTTCACAGTTGCTACGAGGCTGAGGTAGACGGGATCTGCCGGCAGCGACCTGACGTTAGGCTCAACGCTGGAAGAGGCGGGAGAGGAACGATTTTTCGGTCACGCGTGCGCCGCCAGAATCGCGATCGGATTCAAGAGCGGCGAGGCGCTCAATAGCTTTAGTGTGCTCTGGATCGATTTCGAGGATGCGGCGATAGAGAGGGACGGCACGCCAGGGGAGGCGCATGACTTCGTATAACTCGCCGAACTGGAAATAGGTGGAGGTGTTCCACTGGTCGAGCTCGATGGCCAGGGAAAAATGGCGGACGGCGTCCTGGCGGTATTGCGCGAAAGCCGCGAGGCTGCGCGCGAGCATGGCGTGGTGTTTGGCTACATTGGGAGCAATCTCGACGCATTTGCGCAGCCAGAGGATGGAACCGGCGAAGTTGCGTGCGCGGAGGGCTTGCTTGGCGCGGGTGAGGCACTCGTCGACCGTTTCTTCCGATTCGGTTTTTTCCTGGCCAAGAGTAAAAGCGCCAGCGGCGGCGATGTGCTTGTCGTATGCGGCGCGCTTTTCGACGTCGACCAAAGTTTTATAGGCGATCGTGAGGCGGCCCATCAAGTCCTGCAGGAGATCGAGCCATTCGCTGTGGCCCATGTGGCGGTCAGGGTGAAACTTGCGAGCCATGCGATGGAAATTGTCTTTGACGAGCTCGGGCGGAGAGGTGGCCGTGACGCCAAGCAGCTCGTAGTGAGTGGCTTTGCCCGCGAGAGTGAGCAAGGCGCGGATTTCTTCTTCGAATTTTTTGGTGTCGAGCGAGTCTTCAGCCGGAGTTGGACACGGTGGTTCGGGAGCAACGGCTATGGATGCCGGCTGTTCTGCGACTGGCGTTGGCGGTGCCGCCGGGGCGGGCTGAGCGGATCGCTCCGCAGGTTGCGCTGGCTCCGCCTGCGAAGCTGGAGCGGGGACGCTGATGACTGCCCCGAGAACCAGCAGAGCGTAGAGCGCGCGGGCGGCAGAATCTTTGGGAATGGTGCAATTTGCGAGGAAGTCCCTGGCGGAAACAGGGCGCGAAATGGAGAGTAGGAGGCGGCGTTCGGTGTCGTCGAGTTCGACGACTTGATAGCGAAGGAGCGGATCGGAAGAAGCTTCGATGCGCAAATCGGGGTCGCTCGCGAGATGATCGAGCGGAAGATCCTTAGCGCGGCGTACGGCTTCGAGCAGGAGTTTGCCAAGGGGTACGGGAATGCCGATTTCAGGAACGACGTTTTTCTCGAGCGAACTGAAAAAGTAGAAGCGGCCGGAGGGATAGTCGAGAACCGACGAGGTGATTTGCGTCAACTGGCGCTGCACCCAAAGCACGACCTGGTCAACGGTGAAAATGCCCATTTCCGCGATGGCTGAGCCAAAGCGCTGGCCGGTCTTGACCAGTTCGGCGGCCTCTTCAAATTGGCTTTGCGTGACGGCGCCTTCGCGCAGCATCATTTCGCCGAGGCTGTCCTGGCGATCGCTGCTGGTGGCGAACACGAGCTGGCCACCGTCGAAAAAAAGATGTCGCTCGACACGGCCGAGAACAAGTTGCAGCTGGCCGGTGAGCCGCGCGGAGTAAATTTTGTTGAGCAAAGCGAACAGCTCGTGGTGCGTCTTGATTTCACCGGAGTCCAGCGGAAGAGGGCCGCGCGCAAACCAGCTTGCGGGAGCGGGTACGGCTTCGAGGCGGGAGTCTTCGGCGAGCTCCTTGACAAACCGATGGAGGCGGGCGCGATCTTCCCCACCCATGTGTACAAATTGCACGCCCATGCCGTGACCGGCGCGTCCATGGCGGACAACGCCGCGAGCGCGCACTTCGCCGCCTGTGACGTCGAAGAGCAGTTCCACGTGCGTGCCCGCGGACAGCGGATGCGCCACGAGAAGAAATGCTCCGCCTACCCCCAACTCCTCGACATTGGAAGCGTTGCGCTTTCCGGCGCCTTGCCAAGCCATCAGCAGGCCTTTGGGCGCCCGGTACCGCGGATGGCGGCGGCGTTCGTGTTTTGAAATTTCGATGAGAGAAAACCTTGCATCCAGATTGGTATCGCTCGAGCCAGAAGGGAAGGGCTGGTGTCCTATGACGCACTGTCAGTTAAGCTTCGTGGCAGGGCACATGATGCGAGAAGAATTATGAGTTGCTGCTGGGGAACAACTGACCTGTGGGGCAATTGACGGGGGTTTGCGGCGCGCTGGAACATGGAAGCATGACCACACTCGCTTCCAAGCCGGCGCGACGCAGCGGACGAGCTTTCTTGAAGATGAAATTGCAGGCGCAAGGGCGCGGGCACAACGGCCGGAAATTTCGCGAGACTTGCGAAACCGTGGTGGTGAACGCGCACGGCGCGCTCATCCTGTTGAAGCACGAGATCGATGACGGCGAAATGCTGGTTCTCACGCATCCGGAGACGATGGAGGAACAGGAGTGCCGGGTCGTATATCTAGGTGAGCCGGCGGATCGGCAGCGTGTGGGAGTGGAGTTTCTTACGCCGGCGCCGCGCTTTTGGGGCTTGGATCTTGAGGATAGCCCCGCAGCCAGCGATCCGAACTAAGCAGAAAACTTACTGCGAGGCGTTGATAGGGCTTTGGCGCGGCGCAGCGTTGGCAAGAGCGGTTCGCCGGCGCCGCAGAAACCAATCCCCTGCGCGCCACGCCAGTAGTAAACCCACCAGCACTCCGTAGAAAATCGGACGAATCACCGCCGATTTCACCAGCCAATAGTAGTGAATCACTCCGCAGACCGCGCTGACGTAAATGGCGCGATGCAGCATGCGCCAGCGGCGGCCGCCGAGGCGGCGTATCCAGCCAGCGGTGGATGTAATGGCCAGGGGAACGAGCAACGTGAATGCGAGAAAGCCTACGGTGATAAATGGGCGCTTGTAAACGTCTTTCCAGATTTCGTGAACGTCGAAAACTTTGTCAAACAAGAGGTAGGTCGTGAAGTGCAGGCACGCGTAGAAGAAAGCGAAGAGTCCGAGCATGCGGCGGAAGCGGATCAGTTCGGGGAGATGCAGGATTTGGCGCAGCGGCGTAATGGTCAAGGTGATGACCAGGAAGCGCAGGGTCCAGTCGCCCGTGCCGTGCTGGATGAACTCGAGGGGATTGGGAACGGTGTAACCGCGAGCGAACGGCCAAATGATGGCGGCGAGCGGACCGAGGCACAAGAGGAACAGAACAGCTTTAGTCCATTTGCTGGAAAGCAATTTGTGCACGCAGCGAGTCCCGCCTAGTAATTCTTACGCAGATCCATGCCGGTGTAGAGGTTCGCGACCTGGTCGCCATAGCCGTTGAACATCAAGGTCTTGTGCGTCTTGAACCATTCCGGTAGGCGGCGCTCGCGTGCCTGGCTCCAGCGAGGATGATCGACCTCGGGATTGACGTTGGAATAGAAGCCGTATTCTTGTGAGGAATAGAGATTCCAGGTGGTGGGCGGCTGATTTTTCTCGAAACGGATCTTCACCAGCGATTTGATGCTCTTGAATCCATACTTCCACGGAACGACCAGGCGCACCGGCGCGCCATCCTGATTGGGCAAAGTTTCGCCATACATGCCGACGCAGAGAAGCGTAAGCGGGTTCATAGCTTCATCGAGGCGCAAGCCTTCCACATAGGGGAGCGCGATTCCGGCTTCCCTTCCGAGCGGCATCTGGCGGGGATCGTAATAGCTTTCAAAGGAGACAAAGCGCGCCTTCGGCGTAGGCTCAACGAGCTTAGCCAACGTGCTTAGTGGAAAACCGATCCACGGCACGACGATAGACCAACCCTCAACGCAGCGGTGACGGTAAATGCGCTCTTCGAGAGGGGCGAGCTTGAGAATCTCGTCCATGGAGAACTTGCGTGACGTCTTAACCTCGCCGCCAACGGAGACGCTCCATGGAGAGGTAACAAATTTTTGGGCATTCTTCGCGGGCTGGTCTTTGTCGACCCCGAATTCGTAAAAGTTGTTGTAGTGCGTGACTTCGTTGTAAGTGTTGATTTTCTCGTCCGTGCTGAAAGGACCTTTGATTGTGGTGAGCTTGCTGCCGGCGTACACGCTGCGCGAAGGAATCGCGAGATCGAGCAGGCGCTCGCCCGCGAAGCCCGCGAGACCGGCCAAACCCATGTCGCGCAGAAATTTGCGGCGGTGCAAATAGACAGACTTTGGCGTCACATCCGCATACGTCAGGTCTGTGGACTTACGAAGTAACATTCGTTCCCTTTCAGCAAGCTGTAGAGGCTCCGATTAAGACATCTCCTATTATGCTACGGTTGCTTCTCTCAATTGGATGGGCATCGCGTGAGGAGTCCCGGCGTCGCAATTTTGAAAAAGGACCGGTTTTCCTCGGCGCGGGTCAGTCCGAGAGGCTACGGGGCGTAACCTTCGGTGGCGTTGCGCCATCCAAAGGGAAATCAAGGTTGCCAGTCCGCGGGGAGAACATTTCATGACCAATTTCTTTGTAAATGGAAAACCTGTTCAGGTCGACGTTGATCCATCGACTCCGTTGCTGTGGGTCTTGCGAGAGTCGCTTGGATTGACGGGGACGAAATTTGGCTGCGGAATGGCGCTCTGCGGAGCGTGCACCGTTCACTTGGAAGGGAAAGCAATTCGCTCGTGCGTCGCGCCTGTGGCACGCGCTGAAGGGAAACACGTTACGACGATTGAGGGCCTGTCCAGCGACATGACGCATCCCCTGCAAAAAGCCTGGATTGAATTGGATGTCCCGCAATGCGGCTACTGTCAGTCTGGGCAGATTATGAGCGCCGCCGTGCTGCTGACCGAGATTCCCAAACCAACCGACAAAGACATCGATGAGGCGATGGGCGGCAACATCTGCCGCTGCGGAACTTATACGCGCATCCGGCAAGCTATCCACCGGGCTGCAGAACTCAGCGGCGGGCGGAGAACATCATGAGCGCGCCGGCGATGGTGGGACGGCGGGAGTTTCTCAAAACGGGCGCAGCGGTGGGCGGCGGACTGCTGGTGAGCTGGCATCTGCCACTACCCAGCTTCGGCGGGGACAAAGACGCGGGCAATCAGGTTGCGTTAAACGCCTTCGTTCGCATTGGTACGGATGAGAGCGTAACCGTGATTTCCAGCCACTCGGAAATGGGTCAGGGAATTTACACCTCCCTGCCTATGTTGCTGAACGAGGAGCTGGAAGCGGATTGGTCGAAGATTCGCGTCGAGGCGGCGCCGGTGGACAAAGTCTACAACCATCCCGTTTTCGGAATGCAGATGACCGGCGGGAGCACGACGTCTCCCGCGGAATGGGGGCGCTATCGCAAGATGGGCGCGCTCGCAAGGACGATGCTGGTGACCGCGGCGGCGCAACAATGGAACGTGGATGCGACGAGTTGTCACGTGGCAAAGGGCGTGGTGCTTCACAGCGCCAGCGGACGGCGTGCCACCTACGGTGCGCTGGCAAGTGCCGCCGCGCAACTTACACCGCCGTCGGAAGTGAAGTTGAAAGACGCGAACAGCTTCACGCTGATCGGAAAACCCACGCGCCGCCTGGATACGCCATCGAAGACCAATGGAAGCGCACAATTTGGGCTGGACGTCACCTTGCCCGGAATGCTCACGGCAGTGGTGGCGCGCCCGCCGGTATTTGGCGGCAAAGTGGTCAAGTTCGACGCAACCGAAGCACTCAAGGTACCAGGGGTAAAAGCGGTGGAGCAAGTCGAGTCTGGCGTGGCGGTGATCGCGGAGAGATTTTGGCCGGCGAAAATCGGGCGAGACAAGCTCGTGGTTACGTGGGACCTGGGCCCGAATGCCGGGTTGTCGACCGAGCAGATGACGCGGGACTTCGCGGAGCAGGCGAAGGCGCCGGGAACCGTGGCCAAAAAAGCCGGCGACGCTGCAAGCGCGTTGAAAACGGCGGCTAAAACGATCACCGCGGAGTTCGACGTGCCCTATCTGGCGCACGCCATGATGGAGCCTTTGAATTGCGTAGTCGATCTCCGCACCGACAGTTGCGAAATTTGGACGGGAACGCAGTTCGAGACCGTGGACCGCGCGAGGGCTGCGGAAGTGGCGGGTCTGCCGCCGGAGAAGGTGCAGATTCACACTACGCTCTTGGGCGGCGGATTTGGTCGCCGCGCGAATCCGGCTTCGGATTTTGTGCGCGAAGCGGTGCATGTGGCAAAAGTGGCGAAGGCGCCGGTCAAAGTTGTGTGGACGCGCGACGACGATTTGAAGGGCGGCTGGTACCGACCCATGTGGCACGACCGCTTCGAGGCCGGGCTGGACGCGAATGGCGAGCCCATCGCGTGGACGCACACCATTGTGGGTCAATCGATCATGCAGGGAACGTTATTCGAGTCGTTTGGTATTAAGGACGGCGTCGATTCCGCGTCAGTGGAAGGCGCCGCGGACCTGCTGTACGGTATTCCCAATCTGCAAGTGGACTTGCACAGCCCGAAAATCGGCGTGCCCGTGCAATGGTGGCGTTCGGTGGGACACTCGCACACCGGATTCTCGGTTGAGGCGTTTCTAGATGAAGTGGCTCACGCAGGAGGGAAAGATCCTTATCAGTTGCGCCGGAAATTGCTGGCCAATCAGCCGCGTATGCTGGCGGTCTTGGATCTCGCGGCGCAAAAAGCTAATTGGGGCGCCAAACTGCCGCCCGGGGTCGCGCGAGGAATTGCCGGGCATTTTTCCTTCGACAGTTACGTGGCGCAAGTCGTGGAGGCCTCCGTTGCGAAAGACGGCGCGGTGCGCGTGCATCGCGTGGTGTGCGCGGTCGACTGCGGGACGGTGATCAACCCGGACACGGTGAGAGCGCAGATGGAGGGCGGAATCATCTTTGGCCTGACCGCGGCGCTGAAAACGGAAATCACCCTGAAAAATGGAAAAGTGGAGCAAAGCAACTTTCACGACTATCAAATGCTGCGAATTTTCGAGACGCCAAAAATTGAAGTGCACATCGTCCCAAGCACCGTAAATCCCACCGGAGTGGGCGAGCCGGGCGTGCCGCCGGTAGCTCCGGCGCTGGCCAACGCGATTTTCGCTGCGACAGGAAAACGCATTCGCCGGCTGCCAATTCGCGCGAGCGATTTAGCAGAAACTGCGGGAGCAAAAGCATGACGACCCTGCGCAACGTGCATTGGAGTTTGGGAGTTCTTGGAAGCGCTGCCATCGCCGCGCTGCTAGCGTGTTCCCTGCGTGCGCAAACTTCGGCAAAGCCCGATGCCGCGGCATCCCGCGCGGCATTCCTGCAGTTTTACCGCGTGCTGGTCTCTCCGCGCTGCCAGAATTGCCATCCCGCAGGTGACGCGCCTTTACAAGGCGATGACAGCCACGTTCACTTGCAAAACGTAAAGCGCGGCGCGGATGGTCATGGGGTTACCGCGATGCGCTGCGACACATGCCATCAGACGGTGAATCTTGCGGGTGAACATATGCCTCCGGGCAATCCGAAATGGGCTCTACCGCCACCAGAACACAAAATGGTTTTTGTCGGACGTTCACCCGGTGAGCTGTGCCGGCAAATCCAGGATCCCAAGCAGAATGGCGGGCGATCGCTGGAGAAATTGCTAGATCACGTCGCTAACGATGATCTCGTAGGCTGGGGCTGGAACCCAGGCGACGGACGCACCTTGCCGCCTCTTTCGCGACCCGACACCGTGGCGCAGATGAAGATCTGGATCACCGGCGGTGCGCCTTGCCCGGAGTAGGCCGATGGAGTGCAAACGGACGCGCACAGTTATCCTTTGGCCATGCAAAAACCAACGTAGCCACCCGCAAGCAGGTTTCCCCTCTAAAATAGCCTGAATCACGAGTATGTCTTCCTCCCGAATAATCGGCATTCTGGTGGCGGTGTGGCTGGCCATTGTCGGCGTCTACGCCCTCGTGTCCATCACGCTCGCTGGGCACCCTCAAGTGGTCTCCACTTTCGGAAACCTGGTGCAGTGTATCGTACCGCTGCTCGCCAATGCCGGGCTGCTGCTGAACGCCGGCACACCACACTGGCGCCGCAATATCTTCTGGATGCTGCTGGCCATGAGCTCCACGCTATGGATGATCGGGCAGTTTGAGTGGACCTACTACGAGGTGTACCAACATAAATCGATGCCGGTCATCAACGACGGCGACATTATTTTCTTCCTTAAGGGCATTCCCATCATGGCGGCGCTCGCTTTGCAACCGCACCGCAAGCTCGGCGAGGTACGCCTGCAGTTCGGATATCTGAATTTCGTGCTCCTGCTCACCTGGTGGACGTTCGTCTACGCCTTTGTTGTTTTCCCCTGGATGTACGCCGTGCCTTCCGAAGGGCAATACAACTACAACTTCGATCTGATCACCAATATTCAGAATATGATCATCGTCATCGGATTCGCTGTGTTGTGGCTGAAGGCTAGAAGCGCGTGGCGCGTCGTGTACGCAAACCTCTTCGGCGCTGCGGCGATGTACCTGCTCTCTTCCTTGGTCATCAACGTGGGCATCAGCCTGAATAAATATTCGACCGGGAATCTCTATGACCTGCCGCTGATCTCTTCGTTTTTATGGTTCGGACTGGCAGGCGTAATCGCCTATCTCAAGCGCGCGGAACTGGACAGCCCAGAAGGCGCTGGAGCGGAAGGAGACGAGAAGCCACGCGAGAGCGCGTGGTCCGCACGGCTGGCCATGGCTGCGGTCATATCGTTGCCGCTATTCGCAATTTTCAGTCTGCGCTTCGAACACGACGCTCCCGAGGTGCGGGATTTTCGCCTGATGACCACGCTAATCGCGTCCGTCCCCATCGCCTTCCTCGTTTTCTGGCGAACGCAAAGGGCCGATGCCGATCGCGCTCGATTGCTTGAGAAGTCGGAGCAGTCCATCGACAATTTGCAACGCCTCCAAGCGCAAATGGTGCAGACCGAAAAGCTCGTTTCCCTGGGCCAGCTAGCCGCCGGCGCTGCGCACGAAATCAACAATCCGCTAGCGGCTATTCTGGGCTTCTCAGACTTGCTGGCCGATGACGCGACTTTGCCGGAGAAGGCCCGCGCTACCGCCGGGAAAATTCGCGATCAGGCCCGCCGCACCAAAGCGCTGGTGGCCAATCTCCTGCGATTCGCGCGCCAAGTCCCGCCGGAGCGCACCCTCTTGGATATCAATACCGTTGTCACCAACGCCGTACAGTTGCGCGCCCTGGACCTGCGTTCCTCGAAGTCGCGCATCGAGTTGCAACTCGAATCCGTGCTGCCCGGTGTGCGGGGCGACGGCAATCAGCTCCTGCAAGTCTTCTTCAATGTCATCAACAACGCGATCGATGCCATGGAAGCCAGCGAAGGCGGCGTGCTAACCATCAAAACCATCCGCGACCGCGGCAACGTCGTGATCCTTTTCACCGACACCGGGCCCGGCATCAAGGATCCGCAGCGTGTGTTCGATCCCTTTTACACCACCAAACCTGTTGGCAAGGGCACCGGCCTGGGCCTGAGCATCTGCTTCGGCATCCTGCAGGAGCACGCCGGAAAAATTCTTTGTTACAACTCGCAACAAGGTGGCGCGGTTTTTCGTGTGGAGTTGCCGGCAGTGCTCGCAGCGTTCCCGGCGAAAGAGCCGCAGCTGGCCGGTGTCGCTCCCAGCCCACAAAAAACTCCTGTCTGAAAAAATTGCTCCGTTTTTTGCGGTTGCAACGCGGCCAGAGCCACCGCGCGTTCGTGCTACAGTTTTGCTGCGATTTATCGGGCCTGGGGAGATTGCGATGACCGATTTGGCCATTGTGACGGAGAAGCTCACGCGCCGCTTCGGCGCGCTCACCGCGGTGGACAATGTCGACCTCCGCGTCGCCGCCGGCCAGTTCTTCGGTTTCCTGGGCCCCAACGGCGCGGGAAAATCGACGACCATCAAGATGCTGACCGGCCTGCTCACGCCCACCTCCGGGCGCATGCAACTCCTCGGACTTGATTTCGCTTCCCACGCGATCGAGGTTAAGCGCCAGATCGGCGTGGTCCCGGAAGGCATGGGCCTTTTCGAACGCTTGACTGGCGCGGAGTATCTTCACTTTGTCGGCAAAATGTACGCGCTCGATCACCCCACCACACTTCGCCGCACCGAGGAGCTGCTCGAATTTATGCAGCTCGCCGACCGCCGCAAATCGATGATCGCGGACTATTCTCACGGCATGCAAAAAAAACTGGCTCTGGCCGCCGCCGTCATTCATGGCCCGCGCATTCTTTTTCTGGATGAGCCGTTCGAAGGCGTGGACGCGTTGGCCGCGGGCGCATTGAAGGCGCTCCTGGGACGAATGACCGCGCGCGGCGTGACGATTTTTCTTACTTCCCACGTACTGGAGATTGTCGAGCGTCTCTGCAGTCACGTCGGAATCATCCACCAGGGCCGGCTTGTCGCTCAGGGCTCCATCGAAGAATTGCGCGCAGGCGTCGCGGGCGAACCAGGCCGTGCGACCACCCTGGAGCAGATTTTCCTTTCCATCGTGGGCCACAACGGCACGGAACAAGCGCAGATCGAGGAGCTCTCGTGGCTGACGTAGCGCAGCCCGTCGGCATCGCGAAGCAAATCATCCTGATCGCCGGTTTGCGCTGGCGGCTACTCCACAATAGTTTGCGGCGAAAGCATACTCGTCTCGATCTGCTCGGGCTGATTGTTCTCGGTCTTTTCGCGGGCGCGTTCGTAATCGCAGTGTGCGTCGCGCTCTTCACCGGCGCTTACGATTTTGTTTCCACCGGCAAACCTTCATGGCTGGCGTTGTTCTTCTGGGCCATTTTCCTTTGGTGGCAGCTCTTTCCCATCGTCGCGGCCGGTTTTGGAGCATCCTTCGAGTTCCGCACGCTCTTGCGTTTCCCCGTCAATCCTGCCGCGTTCTACATCATTGGGCTGGCGTATGGCTTGGCGGATTTCACCGGCTTGGCCGCACTCGGCTGGACCGTTGCCATCCTTCTCGGCGCCGCCGCCGCGAATCTCGCATTGCTGCCACCGATGCTCTTGCTGGCCGCGCTATTTGTCCTGTTCAACGTTGCCTTAGAACGCCTGCTTGGCTCCTGGATGGAACGCATGCTGGCGCGGCGCCGCACGCGAGAGTTTTTTTTCGCCGGCTTTATCTTGTTGATGGTCTCGCTGCAATTCCTGGCGCCATTGCTGGGTCATTACGCGAATTCCGCGGCTCCGTGGATTTCGCATATTCTTCCTTACGCCGCGTATTTTCCGGCCACACTTGTCGGCAAAGGTGTCAGCGCCGCATCCGCCGGCAGTGCAGTAGACTTCGCCATCGCGGCCGCTGGACTTGCCGGCTACGCGCTATTTTTTGGCGCGCTGCTATGGCTGCGCTTTGCGGCGCAGCATCGCGGCGAGGAGTTAAGCGAAACTCCCGCAGCGCAGAGGACCGTTCGCGCCACCTCCAGGCAAGAAACCACGCACGACGCGCTCCGTTTGCTTTCGCCGCAAGTTGCCGCCGTCATTCGCAAAGAAGTTCGCTATCTGCTGCGCAACGGCTTTGCGGCACTGTTGCTGTTTCTCCCGCCTGTTCTGGTCTTTGCGCTGATCTCCCAATATTCCCTATTGCACTTTATGGGCGCCAGAGGTGTCTCGCCGGAATTGTTCTTTCCCGGCTTGGTCGCCTACATCGTCTTGATTCTGATGGCTCCCGCCTATAACAGCTTTGCCTATGAAAACGCCGGTGTGCAAATCTATTTCACCGCGCCATTGCATTTTCGCAGTGTCTTTCTTGGGAAGAATTTTGTCCAAGTTTGCCTCATCGTGACCGAGCTTACCTTGTGTATTGCCGCTTTTTGCTACCGCGTGGGAAGACCCTCGGCGCCGATCTTTCTCGCCACGGTCACGGCCGTGGTCTTTACGGTGATAGGACAGTTGTCCATCGCCAATTGGTCATCTTTGAGTTTCCCCCGCAAGTTGGCATTTGGTCAGATACACGGCCAGCGCCAGTCCGGAATGGCTGTGTTGATCGCCTTCGCCGCGCAGATCCTGCTTTTCGGCATCAGCTCGCTTGTCTTGGGGCTGGGCCGGTGGACCGATGATCGCTGGCTGCCGGCCAAAGCATTCGCACTGCTCGCTGCCGCCGCGGTCGGCGGATACGTGGCGTCACTCGACGCTCTCACGTCGTATGCCGAGAAGAAGAAGGAAAAACTGATCGAGGCCCTGTGCCGGTGAGTGGCTGAGCCCAAAGCTGGTTGCGCGACTGGGTTTATGTAGCGACGCTGCTGCGGCGCCGCGTCACCAGGTAAGCCAGCAAAAAGAAAATCGCAAAGTAATACGCAGCGTTCACCCCGATTCCCACGCGCAGAAACCATCCAAATGTTGCTCCCAGCGAGCCGTGCCCTCCCGGCGTGACCAGTTCCGCCAGCTTCAGTCCCGGAGAAAACAGCACCAACACCGGAGCCGGAATCGTCGGCTCGTTTTCCGCCGCCAGAGCCAATCCGACAAATCCCAGCGGCACCGCCACCATCGCCGGCAGGACAATCCGAAAAAGGATGCGGTTATTCATCATCACCATTCATTTTAACAGCCCGCGACTTGCTCGGGCTCGTTGCAAGCCTCCTTGATGCCCACTTCACAAATGCCACTTACCGCTCGAGTTACACCGCTTCCCCGCGCTAGGGAAATGTGTTAAGAGCTTTCCGCGATAGAGTTCCGTATGTGTGACTAAAAGGGGGGCAAATGATCACCAGGCGAGAATTTATTGCGGCAACGGGGGCGGCGGTAACGATCTCCACCGTCGGGAGCGTTGCCCCGCCGGAATCCGCTGCGGCGGGCGCAGCCGAAAAGTCTTCCCGGCTCTTTCTTCCCGACGACGATCTAAAACCTGCCACCTACGATCGTTTGTCGCTCGAATGGCACAAGCAGCGCGCGAAATCGCTCCAGGAAAAACTCGCGCAGGACGGCCATGACGGAATTCTTCTCACCGATCGCTGGAACATTATCTACTTCACCGGCCTTTGGCACACCACTACCGAGCGCCTGGTGCAGGTTTTTCTTCCCACCAAGGGCGACCCGGTCTGGTTCTACGGCGCGCTCGACCGCGACCTGGTCAAAACCTGGTGGAACACCGACAGCGAAATGTATTTCGATTTTCCGCACGCCGAAGGCGCCTTCCCGCACGAAGGTAAAGTGCAAATGGGCGCGAAAGTCGATCTCGCCGAATGGGTCTTCAAAGCGCTCAAGAAGCGCGGCTTTGCGGACAAGAACCTTGTCGCCGACACCGAATTCACACCGTCCATGCAACGCAAAGCCGTCGCCGTTCTCGGCCGTGAAATGGGTTCTGCTGAAGACACCTGCATGAACATGCGCGTTCACAAAACTCCCGATGAACAATCCCTCACTCGCCGCGCTTACAACTACTTCAACCAGATGCATGCCTTTGCCCGCGACATGCTCCTCCAGCACGGCACCGACCTCACCGACTATGATATCGGCGCGGCCGCCACGAAATACGGCACGGACCTCGTGATGGCCGATATCAAACGCGACGGCGCGCCGCACACCGCGGTCGGCATCGAGATTGACGTTGCCTGCCGTGTCGGCCGATCCACCGCGTACCCGCACCCCAATCAATTTCTGCACAATAAAATTACCCGCGGCCAGGCCCTGCAAATCGAAGGCGGCGTGCACATCGCCGGCTGTGGCGGCGAACTCTACCGCCCATTCTTCATCCATCCGCTCACCGATCAGATGAAAAAGCTTTGGACCGTAAGCCGCGACTGCTGCCTGATGCAAAAGGAAGAATCCATCGCCGGTGTCACCTGTTCCACCGTGGCCTACAAAATTCACAAATATCAGGTCAAGAGCGGCGTCGCTCCCTACATCTATCATCGCCCCGCGCACGGCGAAGGCTGGGAAGGCCACCAGAAGCCCTATCTCTCTCTTGGCGACTACACCATGCTTGAACCCGGCATGGCATTTTCCGTTGAGCCTGGTTTGTACGATCCCGAGCACGGCATCGGCTCCAACTTCTCTGACAATTTCATCGTCCAACCCGAAGGGCCCGCACGCCAAATGTCTCGACTCCCCTGGAGCGAGGAGTGGTGCCTCGTCAAAATCTGACCTGCAATCAAAATCCAGCTTTCGGGTTGCCCACTTCTCTGTGAGAAACTATTCGGGTTTCTATGGGGGCTCGGGCGATGAAATCCTGGCGTGCCATTCCTCTTTCTGCAGCGGCACTTGCATGCATCGGCTCCGCGGCACTGCTGTGGCCGCGCGCGGCAAGCACTCAATCCCAGCAGACGCCAAACATCGAAGAATACAATCCGAAATCCACGCTCGTCGTCAAAGAGCACAAGATCGAGCGCGCGAAATTTCCGTTCGTCGATATCCATAGCCATCATTGGAATCCCACTCCCGAACACGTCGATCAACTCGTCAAAGAGATGGACACCATCAATCTCCGCGTGCTGGTGAATCTCAGCGGCGGCACTGGCGAAGAGTTGCGCAAAACCGTCGCGACTATGAAAGGCCGTTACCCCGACCGCTTCGTCGTTTTCGCCAATCCCAGCTACGACGACATCAATACTCCCGGATACGGCCAGCGCGCCGCAGACCGCTTTGCAGCCGACGTGCGCAATGGCGCGCAAGGCCTGAAAATCTTCAAGAACTTCGGTATGGACGTGAAATACGCCAGTGGCGAGCGCGTCCATGCCGATGATCCAATTTTCGATCCTCTGTTTGAAAAATGCGCGGAGCTGAAGTTGCCCGTTCTCATCCACATCGCCGAGCCGTCCGCGTTTTTCGACCCCTGGGACAAAAACAACGAGCGCTGGGAGGAGTTGAAGGAATTTCCGCAGCGCGCGCGGCCGCCCTCCAAGTATCCGCCGTTTGAGACGCTGATGGCCGAGCGCAACCATCTGTTTGCCAAGCATCCGAGAACGAATTTTATCGCCGCGCATCTCGCTTTCCACGGAAACGATCTCGAACGCCTCGGCAAACTATTCGACACTCTCCCCAACATGTACGTGGATATCGCCGCCGTCCTAGCGGAACTGGGCCGCCAGCCCTATTCCGCGCACGATTTCCTCGTGAAGTATCAAGACCGCGTCCTGATGGGCAAAGACATCTACGACGTCAACGAATACAAATGGTATTTTCGCGCTCTCGAAACCCGCGACGAATACTTCGAATATTACCGACGCCGCCACGCCTTCTGGCGCATCTACGGCTTCCAACTCCCCGACGAAGTCCTAAAAAAGATCTACTACAAAAACGCTCTGAAACTAGTCCCCGGCATAGACCCCAAACCCTTCCCAGATTAGCCGAAAGTGAACGGCTGCTCCGCGAGGGAGAACGCTGTCTTGAGAATGGTGTTGTATTATGGGTTCTACCATTGCATAATGGGAGCGTGCCTACCAAAGTCTCCATTGACCGCGCCGGTCGGCTTGTTCTGCCCAAGTCTATGCGCGACGAGATGCGTATCGCACCCGGCGACGATTTGCTTGTAGAAAACGAAGGTGATCGCATTACCCTTCGCCCCATTCGGCCTGGCACCCTCCTCATAAAGGAGCATGGAATTTGGGTCTATCAGGGCGAGAGTTCCGACCTTTCGATTCCGAAGTTTATTGATGAGGAGCGCGAGAAGCGTCTCCGCGAGATTTCTGGGTGAAGCAGTTCTTTGATACCTCCGTTCTGATCGCGACATTCTACAAGCCACACGTACACCACGAAGCCAGTATTTTGCTCTTTGCTTCTGCCAGCAGGGCGCACTCAGCCTGCGCTCTTCACTCATTAGCAGAACTCTATGCGGCAATGACCGCGCTGCCGGTTAGACCGCCAATCCCTTCGGAGCAGGCCTTTCTTTTTGTTCAAGAGGTCCGTGCGCGATTGACTCCGATCTCACTCGAAGAGGCGGAATACCTCGAAACCATTCAGCGAATTTCCGAACTGGGGTTCACCAGCGGACGCATTTATGACGCGCTGCTTCTGCGCTCAGCAGCTAAATGCCAAGCCCAAACTATCTATACCTGGAACCTCAAGCACTTTCAGGCCCTGGCCCCGGAGCTGTCCTCAATCATCCGGACTCCTTAAAATAAACGCCTACTTTTTCTGCGCGCGAGTTGTGGCGTCCCTCCATTTGTGGCTAATCTCTTCCTTCTTCGGTATCATCCCCGCCCATGCCCCTGCCGCAGCGTCTCCAGGAAATTCGCGATGGCTTTGAGCGCCCCTTCTGGGTCGCCAACATCAGCGAAATCTTCGAGCGCGTTTCCTACTACGGCGCGTTCTCTTCCCTCGCCCTGTATCTCCAGGAAAAGCTGAATTTCTCAACGCAACAGACCGGCACGCTCGCGGGAATTTTTGGCGGAGCCGTGTGGTTCCTTGCGATTTTCGGCGGAACCGTAGCGGACTGGCTCGGATTCCGGCGCGCGCTTTCCCTGGCCTACTTGATCCTGAGCGGAGCGTATTTTCTTCTTGGCTCGATTGGATCACCCTGGCTGAGCCCCATCCGGAATGCCATGCCCTTGAGTCTATTTGTAGGCATCGTGCTCCTATTGCCAGCGCTGGGAATTTCTTTGGTCAAGCCCAGTGTCGTCGGCACCACCGCGCGCGCTTCCAAAGAGAACGTGCGCTCCATCGGATATTCGATCTACTACACGATGGTCAATATAGGCGGCACGATAGGCCCGATTGTCGCGGACTGGGCACATGCGAAGTTCGGCGTCGAAAACGTGTTTCGCATCGCTGCTGTCAGTGTCTTCGCCATGGTCTTCTTCGTCTTGTTCTTTTTTCGGGAACCCAGGGCGGAAGGTGCCTCGCCAGCTCCGTCCGTCGCGGTCACCGTGAAAAACTTCCTCACCGTACTCTCCAATCCCAGGTTCATGCTTTTTCTTCTGATCTTCACCGGATACTGGATCGTCTTCTGGCAACAGTTCACCTCGCTCCCCGGCTACATTCACAAATTCATCGATCCCAATGCTCGAGTCGAGCGTGTCCTCAGTATCGACGCGGCCGTAGTCATCTGCTTCACGCTGCTCTGGAATCACCTCATAAGGAAAGTTCCGCCGTTTCGAGCCGTGATTCTAGGCACCCTGATTTCCTCGCTCTCTTGGCTGATCCTGGCTTTCTGGTCCAGTTATTGGGGCGCGGTACTCTCCATATTCGTCCTGGCTCTCGGCGAAATCACGCAAGCGCCCAAATACTACGAATACATCGCCAAACTGGCGCCAGCGGAACAGCAAGGCACCTACATGGGATTCGCGTTTCTGCCCATTGGAATTGGCTCGCTCGTTGGCGGTTGGTTTGGCGGAACAATGCTCCATCACTTCGGTGAAGTGCAGCACCGGCCGCAGCGTGCCTGGTTCGCCATCACCGCCGTGGGAATCCTCACAACTCTCTTGCTATGGATTTACGACCGTGCGATCAGACCCAAAGCAGAAGAAGCTTGATTTGTAGAAAAAGATCCGTGCTTTCGACTTTCAGCTGTCGACTGTCAACTTCCTGCCTCAATTCACCATTCGCCGTAGCGATTCGAGCGCCTGTCGCGCCTGCGAATACCGCGGCTCCACTTGCAGCGCCTCCTGAAAGCAGCGCATGGCCTGTGCGTACATTTCCTTGCCAAGGTAAGCGCGTCCCAAGTTGTAGTGCGGAAAATGCCGCGGCTCGTAGCGCCGCGCTTCCGTAGCGCGTTCGAGCCAGGGAATCGCTTCTTCGAAGCGGCCCATCTCAATCAAGTATGCGCCAATATCGTTGTAAGGATTCCCAAACTCCGGATCAATCTCAATTGCCCGCTTGCACTCCGCAATCGCCTCTTCCAACTTGCCCTGAAAATGGTACGTCCAGCCCAAAAAGGTATGCGCCTCCGCGGTCGGAAAAATCTCCAGCGAAGATTGGTACAATTCCACCGCCCGGTCGTAGTCCCCTTCCATTTGGGCTTGATATGCGTCTTGCAGGACTTCCCACGCGCGTGTGAGGGTTTCCCGGCTCATGCGCGATTTTTAGCACACGCTCACGGGTGCGTCAAAAGTACGAAGGTAAGGGCCGTGCCGCAGCGGAACCTGTCCTTTGTGCCGGGTTCGCATTGGGAACAACGGCTTTCCGCCGCATCGCAGCGGAGTTTGCGGCTTCCGGAGTTCGCGGCCTCCGGCGGGTCACAGTGGAATTTCCGGCTCTAAACATGGAGAATGGAGACGGACCAGCTAGGCTAAGAAAAATTTCATCTGCGAAAGCCAGGGGGAACCGTGAATCGGAATTTTCTAATTCTTGGGACAGCAGCGCTGGCAGTGGCCGGAGCGGTTTTTGCGCAAGACCCACCCGCGAAAACGGAGGAGGCTCCCGCGAAAGCGCAAACAAAAAAAGGGGCCAACGGCAACGCCGCCGCGGCGGCACGCGGCAAGGATGTCTTCGATAAAAAATGCGCCATCTGCCATTACGCCGATAACGATCAGAAGAAAATCGGTCCGGGCCTGAAGGGAATTTCCAAGCGCGGCACCTTCACGGTGAACAACAACAAAGTCACCGACGAAACGCTAAGGACCTGGATCGAAAATGGCGACACGTTGATGCCGCCGTTTAAAGATGTGCTCGAGCCCGCGCAGATCAAAGACGTAATCGCCTACGTCAAAACTCTTTAGTCCCGCGCCAAAAATTTCCGGTTTGCGGAGCGCCTACTCGTCGCGTCTTGCCAATGGCCACCGGAAGGTGGCCGCTGCAGCTTGCGTTTTAGCCCTCCTCAAAAAGTCTTGGTTGCGCAGGGTGAGTTCCCGCGCAACCAAGAGATAAACTCAACTGAGACACCTACCCGCGACTTGGCGCGCTCGAACCTTTGCGGCGTGACTTTTGCTGGGTCGGACGCCAGCGGCGCGGTTCGATGTTCGCGCTGTTTTCGGGCCCTAATTTCCCTGCCGCGAAAACTACTTCAAAATGGCGTCTTTGAACGCCTTGGCCGCGCGCAGCCGCACCACGGTCTTGGCCTTGATCTTGATGGCCTCGCCGGTTTGCGGGTTGCGGCCCATGCGTGCTTTGCGGTGCGCCTTCACGGCGCGGCCGATGTTCGGAATTACGAACTTGCCGGCGCCGCCCTTGCATTCTCTCACCGCGAGTTTAAAAAGCTCTTCAAAGAAGAGCACCGCGGTTTTCTTGGGTGTGCCACACTTTTCAGCGATATGCGACACGACTTTGGTCTTGCTCATTGGCTTGGCTGCCATCTAGTATTCTTATCCTCCTGAATTTTTCGTGACCTCGAAGTGTTCGAGGCCAGCCGCGGACTCTCTCCCTGTTTGCACCGAAAATCCGGGCCGCTGGGCACTATAGCCAAGGCGTTTTGATTACGCAAGCACAAAAGCCGCTAAAAACGTGGGTTTTGCAAGCCTGAGCGTTAAAATCCCGCTAAAATCAACGTTTTCCTCAGGGTGCAGCCTGTTTCTTTTTCTGGAAAGGGCTTTCCCCGCGCTTTTCCGCTTATGGCACGCTCTCAAATTCGCTCACGATTCGATTCCTGAGCCTTACGGCGTGGCCAGATCGGAGTAGAAATTAGCGATGGCCTTGATGCCGCCGAAATAGTTTTCGAGGGCGAGGTGCTCGTCGGGGGCGTGGGCGTTCTCGTCGGGGAGGCCAAAACCGAGGAGAACACAGGGAACTTTAAATGTGTCGTACATTTGCGTGACGAAGGGAATAGAGCCACCTTCGCGGATGAACACGGCTTTCTTGCCGAAGCCTTTCTGCAAGGCGGCTTGCGCCTTGGCGAAGATGGGATCGTGAAATGGCGCGGCCCAGGGCTTGCCCATGCTGAGCACATCGAATTTGCAGGTCACGGTGTTGGGCAATAGTTTGCGAACGTACTTTTCGACGAGCTTAGCAATTTTTGGCGGATCCTGATTGGGCACGAGGCGAGTAGAGAATTTGGCGTAAGCCTTGGAGGGAATCACGGTTTTGGCGCCTTCACCGGTGTAGCCGCCCCAAATGCCGTTGAGCTCGAGGGTAGGGCGGGTCCAGAGCTGTTCGACGATGGTGAATCCTTTTTCGCCGATATAGCCGGGAGCGCCGACGGCTTTTTCAAAGTCTTTTTTCTTCCATGGCAGCGAGTTGAGAGCTTTACGCTCCGGGCCGCCGATTTTGGCGACGTCATCGTAGAAACCTGGCACGGTGATGCGGAAATTCTTGTCGTGCAGCTTGGCAAAGAGCTCGGTGAGGATGGTGAGGGGGTTCGGCACGGCTCCGCCGTAGACGCCGGAATGCAAATCGCGGGCCGGCCCGGTCAATTCGATCTGGTAATAATTCAGACCGCGCAAACCGTAGGTGATGGAGGGCACACCTTTGGCGAGCATGGAAGTGTCGGAAACAACGAGGGCATCGGCTGTGAGCTTTCCCTTATTTTTCTGGACGTAATCCCACAGACTGACGCTGCCTACTTCTTCTTCGCCCTCGATCAAAATTTTCACGTTGATGGGAAATTTGCCGTTTACCTTTTGCAGGGAGTCCAGCGCTTTCAAATGAATGTGGACCTGCCCTTTGTCGTCGGCAGTGCCGCGGCCGAAGAGATTGCCGTCGCGCACGGTGGGCTCAAACGCGGGCGAGGTCCAGAGATCAAGCGGCTCCGCGGGCTGCACGTCGTAATGACCGTAGAAAAGAATGGTGGGCTTGCCGGGCGCTTCCAGGGATTCGGCGTAGACGAGCGGGTGCATGTTGGTGGGGACGATTTCGACTTTTTTGAAGCCGGCGGCGCGCAGGTTTTCGGAAACCCAGCGGGCGGCGCGTTCGATGTCCGGTTTGTGCTCGCTCTTGGCGCTGACGCTGGGGATGCGCAGAAATTCGCAAAGTTCCGCAAGGTGCTGCTCGTGATGGTCTTCGATGAATTCAGCAAGTTTCATGGATGAATGCCCTCAGAACTGAGCATGATAGCAAAGAGAAGTGACTTGTGATTCGTGACTGGTGACCGGTGAAGGGCGGGGTTGAAGGCGCGACACCCCGGGGGTTTTGTATAGATGTGAATATACAGGGGTTGCGAAAAAAGGGATTCGTAAGGTTGTGAAAACAAAGGCGATCAGAATCGAGGGCAAATCTGAGAAGCGAGGTGGAACTCGAGGAGAGATAGATAGTGGGGCCCGTGTTTTTGTCGAAGAGTGCGCAAGCCATTGAAAACAAAGGACGGCGGATGCAAAAAGGTCCGCAAGAGAGTTCAAGAGTGCGCAAGCGACTGAGGAATCGAGGGTTACGGCGCGCTGCGTGGAAGCTGGGAGAAAAATTTGACGGAAATGATATGGAGGGTGTGAGAAAGGAATGCCGGACTGTGTTCGTGGCGGTGGTGGAGGACGAGGTAAGGGAGGGCTGCTGGGCGGCGATCATGGCAGAGGATACCGATTTGGTTATCTAATTACAACTGGGCGGAAGGACAGATGAGGTGCAAGTGGCCAATAATTTTCGGCGCACGTCGACTGGTCAGCGCAAGACGGTTCTGGACAAAAGGTATTACCTCGCTATCTCCCCCCGCGCGGTTCGCAATCCGAGGATCGGGCTATAACGTGTACGATTTGCAGACGTTTTGGGCTTGGCTGATACGCATCAATTCTGAAGGGCGCTGTTGGACGAATGTTTTGGTTTGGCTAGAATTGAAGTACCCCTTCGCCGCAAATCCCTCTTGAATTTTGACGTGGCCCCTCTCTTGTAGGACTGGTGTGACAGGAAAGCTCATGAATGCTCCCGGCAGGACAGCAGTGCTTTTGGTGGAAGACAGCGCGGTGGACGCGACGTTGGTCAGAGGGCTCCTTAAGCATGCGGGAGGCGAACCATTTTGTGTAACCCAGGCCAGGACCCTCGCTGAAGCGCTGCGCTTTCTAAGCCGGGCGGACATTGACCTGGTCATTTTGGATTTGAACTTGCCGGACTCGATTGGGTTGGAAACACTGCGTCGCGTGGTGGCACAGAGCGCGCTGCCGATCGTGGTGCTCACCGGGACGGACGAGGCGGTGGGGATACAAGCGATGCGCGAGGGAGCACAAGACTACCTACCGAAGGGCCAACTCCAAGCGCCATTGCTGGCACGGTCCGTGCGTTACGCGATAGAGCGCCATCGTGCGTCACGGGCACTGCGCGAGAGCAATGAATCGCTTTCGCGAATGATTTCATCCGCAGCGGATGCAATCGTCACCAAAGATCTGCAGGGCAGCATCAAGAGTTGGAATCCGGCGGCTGAGAAATTGTTTGGATATTCGGTGGAGGAAGTGCTGGGCAAGCCCATGCTGATGCTCTTTCCGCCAGAGCTGGTGAGCGAAGAGCGAGAGATCCTGGCGCGAATCGAGAAGGGCGACGGGGTGGAGCACTTCGAGTCGGTGCGGATACGAAAAGATGGGAGAGCGGTGCAGGTAGCGTTGACAATTTCGCCTATCCGGGACAGCGAAGGGCGGATCATCGGAGCTTCCAAGATTGCGCGCGACATTTCGGCACAAAAGCAGGCTGAGGAACAGCTGCGACGGCAGGCGTCGTTACTGGACCAGGCGTTCGACGCCGTGCTGGTGTGGGAAAGGGATGGAGCGATTACCTTCTGGAATCAAGGTGCAGTGCGAATGTACGGATTTTCGGCGAATGAAGCGATTGGGCGGGTCAGTCACGAACTGCTGCAAACGTCGGCGGCGGAGGGGCTGGAGCAAGTGTTTCAGAAGCTGACGGTAAAAGGAAGCTGGGAGGGCGAGCTGGAGCACACGAAGAGCGATGGGAAACGCATCGCGGTCGAGTCGCGCATGGTGCAGATTACGGAAGGCGAGCGGTGCTATGTGCTGGAAACCAATCGAGACGTGAGCGAGGAGCGGTTACTGGAAGAACGGCTTCGCCAGGCGCAAAAGCTGGAGGGAATTGGGCGGCTGGCCGGGGGCGTGGCCCACGACTTCAACAATTTATTGGGCATTATCCTCGGTTCCGCGGAACTGCTGGCCGAATCCGTGGACCTGAGTCAGGTGCGGAGGCGCGCGGGGGAGATCCAAAAAGCGGGCCAACGAGCAGCGAATCTCACAAAGGAACTCCTGGCTTTTGGCCGCAAACAAGTGCTCGAGCTGAAGGTTACGGACCTCAATGCCAAGGTTTCTGAAATAAGGGACACGTTGGTGCGCATGGTCGGTGAGGGCATAGAAATCAGCACGTCGCTGGCGGCGAATCTGGGAAGGGTGCGCGCCGACCCGAACCAGATCGAGCAGATCTTGCTCAACCTAGTTATGAACGCCCGGGACGCGATGCCGAAGGGTGGAAAGATAACCATCGAGACGCAAAACATCGAGCTGAGGGAAGCTTATGCAGGAACGCACTCCGCGGTGGTGCCGGGCCGCTATGTGATGATCGCGGTGAGCGACTCCGGAGTGGGCATGGACGCGGAGACATTGGCGCACATCTTCGAGCCATTTTTTACGACAAAGTCGAGTGGAACGGGACTAGGCCTGGCCACGGTCTACGGAGCGGTCAAACAGAGCGGCGGAAACATTTGGGCATACAGCGAACCGGGAAAGGGCACGACGTTTAAAGTGTACTTCAGCAGAGTGGATGGGGCAGCGGAGAGCGCCGGAGGCGGCGAGTCCAACGCAGGGGCTATGCCAAAGGGAACGGAAACGATTCTGCTGGTGGAAGATTCGGATTCTTTACGTGGGGTGACGAAGGAATTTCTGCAAGGCGCCGGCTACAACGTAGTGGAAGCCAGAAACGGCAACGATGCGGTCCAGGTGGCGCGAACGCACAAGCCAGCGATCCACTTGCTGTTGACCGATGTGGTGATGCCAGGAATGAGCGGCCGGGAGTCTGCGGACGAGATCAAACGGATCCACCCAGAGACACGAGTCCTATTTATGTCGGGGTACACGGCGACTGCCATTGTTCATCGCGGTGTGCTGGACGAGGGAGTTAGCCTACTGACGAAGCCGTTCACGCGTTCGGGTCTGATGCAGAAGGTTCACGAAATGCTCAAGTCGTAGGGAGACCGCTCAGACATGCGGCGCCCAACCTTTCTCGTACTCGCGACCCCACATCTTCATTGCTTCCGTGTCGCGCTGGATGCGGCCGTCTTTCGTGTCTAGATGTAATTCGCGATTGACTTCCCAGGCGATGTTGGAGAGCTGGAGCATGGTGACGGCGACGTTGCCGACCGCGATGGGGGCGTTGAGCTTCTCGCCCTTGCGGATTCCGGCAATGAAATTGGCGAAGTGGGCATCGGTCATGGAGTCGCGACCGGTGAGATCCGAGGATGAGGTGGTGCTGCCGGCCTTGAATTCGGCTGTTTTGTTTCCTTTGAGGTCGTAAATCTCGTAGCCGTCGCGATCGACGAGCACTGTGCCCGTCGTTCCCATGATCAGGGAACCACGATCGCGGTTGTAATATTTCATGCCCTGGCAGCTCTTGCCCTCCCAGGACAGGGTCTTGTCTTCGTATTCAAAACTTGTGACTAGCGTGTCGTAAAACTCCCAATCGTCTTTGAACTGGTAGCGGCCGCCGGATGCGGTGACGCGTTGCGGGTAGTCGACGCCCAGCGCCCAGCGGCAGACGTCGACTTCGTGCGTGCCGTTATTGAGCGTTTCGCCGGTGCCATAGATTCGGAACCAGTGCCAGTTGTACGGGTGAAGATTGTCCTTGTAGGGCTGGCGCGGCGCCGGTCCCTGCCAGAGGTCCCAGTCAAGGTACGCCGGGACGGGGACTTCTTTGCCGGTGCCGATCGATTTCCTTACGTTGCAGTACCAGGCTTTGGCGAAGTAGGGCCGGCCAATAACTCCATCGCGAATCTTGGCGACGACTTCTATGGTGTGCGGTGAAGAGCGCTGTTGCGTGCCCATCTGCACGAGCTTTCCGTACTTCTGCTGCGCGGCTACGAGCATCTCGCCCTCAGCGGGATTGTGGCTGCAGGGCTTTTCCACGTAGACATGCTTGCCGGCTTGCAATCCGGCGAGGGCCATCGGCATGTGCCAGTGGTCGGGAGTAGCGATGGTGATGGCGTCCACATCTTTCTGCTCGAGAATTTTGCGGAAGTCTTTGCCGGTTGCGGGGGTCTCGCCGGTTTCGCGCTGAACGGTGTCGGCAAATTTTTTGAGGATATTGCTATCGACGTCACAGACGTGCGAGATGCGGGCGGCGCCTTTGTTGGCCTTGAGACCCGCGAGATGAGCGTAGCCACGGCCGTTCAGGCCGATCACCGCAAAGTTCAGGCGATCGTTGGAGCCGAGGACGCGGCTGTAGCTTTTCGCCGTGGTTCCCAGGGCAAGGCCCGTCGCGCCTACTGCAAGTGCGTCGAGAAATTCACGTCTTGTTACCATCGTTTTTTCCTCTATAGCTTGTTATCGTGGGCGCATATCGCCGCTCAATGCTTGTGGGGCTCAGATCTGTTCGGGCACAACGTATGGTGATCGATAGGTGCCGCGCAGGAGGCGATTGGCTTCGTCGTCGCCGATGACTTGTTCCTGCGCGGGATCGAATTTCAGGGTGCGCCCCAGGCGGTACGAAGCGTTGGCCAGGTGCACGAGCGTGGTCGAGATATGGGCCTCCTCGATGGGCGAATGAATGTCTTGGGCGCGACGGCTGCGCACACAATCAATGAAATTGGCGTAGTGGTCGGCGGAGCCTTTGCCGGAGGGGCCGGGTTCGACCTGATCGGTGATCCAAGTTTTGTAGGAGTCGTATCCGTCAACGGCGAGATAACCGTTTGAACCGTAGAAAATGTTGCCGACGGTGTTGGTCTTGGCGTCCTTGGGGCCGAGGGAGGCTTGTTTGTCGGCGGGCTTTTTGTTCGCGGGAGCAGTGAGCCCGGCGGCGGGAACTCCGCTGGCGCCGTATGCGCCGGTGCCGATTTCCGCTTCGTGGTTGGTGATCCAGTGGCGGACTTCGACGTCTAGCATTTTGCGCTTGCCATCCGAGCCATCGAAACAGAAGGTGGCATTCAGGGTATTGGGTGTTTCCTGGTCATCCTGGAACATGAAATGCCCGCCCATGGCGGACACGGAGACGGGGAAGGTGACGCCGAGGCCCCAGCGGGCGATATCGATTTCGTGGATGGCTTGGTTGCCGATTTCACCGTTACCGGTGTCCCAAATCCAGTGCCAGTTGTAGTGAAAGCGATTGCGCGTGAAAGGCTTGAGGGGCGCGGGGCCGGTCCACAGGTCGTAGTTCACGCCGGCCGGGACGGGTTCCTCGGTCGCGTGGCCGATAGATGGGCGCCACTTGTAGCAGATGGCGCGGGCCATGTAGACGTCGCCGATGGTGCCGTCGCTCAGATGCTTGATGGCCTCGAGCATTCCGGGGTTGGAGCGCGACTGGCTGCCATGCTGGCAGATGCGATTGTATTTTTTTACGGCACGGACGAGTTGGCGGCCTTCAAATGTGTTATGCGAGCAGGGTTTTTCGACGTAGACATCTTTTCCCGCTTGGCAGGCCCAGATGGCCATTAGCGAGTGCCAATGATTGGGGGTGGCGATGGAGATGGCGTCAATGTCTTTGTCTTCGAGAAGCTTGCGAACGTCGACGTAGGATTTTGGCCTTGGCAGGCCGAGCTTCTCAATCTGAGCGAGGCGCTGATTGGAGACGGTCTCGTCGACATCGCAGAGGGCGGCCAGTTCTGTTTGGGGGACGCGCTCAAAACCGTGGATGTGATCGTTGCCGCGACCGCGCACTCCGCAGACGGCGACGCGGACACGATCATTTGCGCCGAGAATCTTTCCGCCGAGCGCGAGGGAGGCTGCACCCACGGTTATTGCTTTTCCGGTGGTCTTGAGAAACTCACGCCGCTCGATTGCCATAGTTGGCCTCGTTTGAACGGAAGGCACTTCCGCCCGGCGCAGTATATCCTCGTTGTATGAGCGTGTGCACTATGTTGCCATCCGTGGAGGATGCTTGGTCTCAACTGGTTGTTTCATGCTCAGAGCAGCCGCATTTCTTGCGGCTTGCCGGTTCTTGCGACGAAGATGTTACTCTCGGCCGGGGCGCATCATCACCCGCGATACAAACTAAAATGTCAGTTTGGCACCGAGTTGAAGCTGACGGCCTCCGCTGGCACTGGTGATCTGACCGAAGCTGGTGCTGTTCAGGGTTGTGCCCGCCGCGGTGCCACCCGACGGTGTGCCGTTGGTGTTATTGAAGAAGAACTGCGGTGTATTGGTCGCGCCAAAGGCCTCCATGCGGATCTCCAAGGCGAAGCGCTCCGTCATCCGGATGGACTTGGCCACCGAGGCATCCAGATCGAAAAAGTTCGGTCCGCTGAGATAATTCCTGCCGACATTGCCGAAGGTACCAGAAGCGGCAGAAGCGAAACTCGAAGTGCTGAACCAGGGATTGCCAGGGCCGATACCGTGAAGGATCTTGACGGGAGCGACCAATTGGGGAGTTTGGGTATTGTCCGGGGCCAGCAAAGAGCCAGAAGGAGCCGTAAAGTACATGGGAAGGCCCGACATGATCGTGAGGAAGGTGGAAATGCGCCATCCACCCAGGATTGCGGCGCCCACTCCGGAAGAGAGCAGTTGCTTGCCCTTGCCGAAGGGGAGGTCGTAAATGACGCTCTGGACGAAGGTTTGTGTGCGATCAAAGTCGTTGCGGGCGTAATCGCGGCGCTGGTTGATGTAGAACGATAGGCCGCCATCGTCCCCAGTCTGGTAGCCCATGCCTTTGCCGAAGGTGTAAGCGGTGGTGCTTGCGAAACCGTTCGAGAATCGCTTGTCAAACTTAACCTGCAATGCGTTGTAACTGGACGAGTATCCAGCGAAAAGGAGATTCGTGGCCGCGGTGCGTCCGAAGGGGAGGAATTCGGGACGGCCGTTATTTGCGGTCTTAGAATTGGTGCCAATCACCGTGGCGGCATTGAGGTTGTAATTCACGACGTTGTCCACGCCGCGATTGCCAACGTATGCGACCTCAAGGACGAAGCGACCCGGCAGGGATTGCTGGATGGCAGCGTTCCACGATTCCACATATGGATTCTTGAAATTGGGATTCACCACAAAGAGGTTAGAGGTCTTGAGCACGTTCGCCGCGGCCGCGCTGCTGGCACTGGTGATGATGCCGTTCGACGGAACCGGTGGGAGACTGGGAGCGGGGAAACCTTTCTCGAAAGTAGCCGGAGTCACGCCATCCGCGAGCACTGCCGGACCATAGGTCACAACCGCGGGGTTGAAGGCGTTGTTGGCCCGCACGGGGAAATTGTAGGCGTAGCTGTTGTCAGGGTATGGAGCATAGCTCATACCGAATCCGGCACGGAGGACGGTCGATTCCTTCAAGCGATACGCCAAGCCCAGGCGAGGCGCGAAGTCCTTGTAATGGGTGGCAATGCCCAAGTCATCCGGATTGCCGCCTACGCCGCTGACAATGAGCGTATTGTTGGCTGGATTGTAATTTGAAAAACCGGCTGGTTTCACCGGTGTGGCAGGCGGATAGAATTCCCAGCGGACTCCGAGATCGAGGGAGAGCTTAGGGGTCAGCAACCACTTATCTTGCGCGAAGGTGAAGAATTGCCACGCGCGATAGTTCGGGAAGAAGGTGGCCAGATCGCGTCCGGCTTGGCCGGGCACGTCAAGCAGGAAGCTGGCGAAGTTGTTTCCAAAGGTGGTGACGGTTTCCCCGGTACCGGTGTTGAGCGCGGTTTGACCATCATTAAATGTGTAGAGGCCGCGCGGGCTGAAAGTCTGCTCCTGTAGCAAAGCATCGCGAATGCGGCGCAAGTCGGCGCCAAACTTAAGGGTATGATTGCCACGGATTTTGGTCCACGTGTTCGCAAAGTCGATATTCGTTTCCGCGCGAATCCAGGGCAAGCTCGCGGAGTAGCCGATCAGTGGGTTGGAAAATCCACCGTTGATGGTAATACCCACGATTCCGCTGGTTATCGTTTTATCGAGGTTAACGCCGGGAATGCCGAGCGCTTGTGAAGTAGCCGTGCCGAAGTCGGTATTGTGAGCTTCGTTGTGATACCAGGCCACACCGACACGGAACTCAGCCACCAAAGTGTTTGAGAAAAAGCGATTGTAGTTTACACCGGTGCTGTACGTGTTCTGAAGGCCGTTCCCTTCAAAATTGCCCTGTGCTGGTCCGCCGGCGATGCCGAATATAGGTGCTTGGAGAATTGCGGGACGCTGGTAACTGAAGCGCGCACTGAGGCGATCTTTGTTAGTAAGGTTGGCGTCCACCTTAGCATCCACGAAATCCGTATCTTTGTGAAAAGGCAGGAGCGCAAAGTAATTGTTTGACGTGCCTCCCGCAGTGGGGGACGGCAGAAAGCCCATGAGCTTGGTAGAAATGGGATCAATCAAGGCCGAAGGAATAATGTTTGGGCATCCAGCGGCATTGGCGCAGGCGGAATTGAAGGCATCCACGACGGTTCCATTCGGACCTGGTACCGTGGCTTGGTTGGGAGCGGATGTAGCGACAAACTGCTGGCGTCCGGTACCGTCCGAATTGCCGCTAAAAGGATTGTAGATGTTACAGGCAGTCGGCGGGGCGGGGGGCTTACAAGCCGGCAAGCTCTTTACCGCGCTCAAATCGCCCACGCGGAACGCCATTGTGGGAATGGTGATCGTGTTTGTGTTTGCCTCGTGGTCAGAGACTCTTAAGAAGTCGGCAAAAAAGAACAGTTTGTTCTTCTTGATGGGGCCGCCGATATTGCCGCCATAGTAGTTGTAAGCAAGATGTCCCACCGACTTGTCGAAGAAATTGCGGGCATTCAAGTAGTCGCTCTTGGCGAATTCATAGGCAGCACCGTGGAAGTTATTGGTGCCCGACTTCAAGATGACGTTGGTAACGGCGCCGCTGGCGCGACCTAGTTCCGCATCGTAGTTGCTCGTCGATACGTCGACGGTCTGAATGGCCTCCAACGGCGGCACGAGAATTTGGAGCAGGCCGGTGCGTTCGTTGTCGTCGATGCCTTCGATCTGATAGTTATTGCCCATGCGCAGTTGACCGTTGACCTCTGTCTGCAAAGAACTGCTCGCGTTGAAGAACTGCGAGTGCTGGAAAGTGGCGCGCGTCGTGCCGGGCACTATGTTCAACAGGTTTTGGTAATTACGATTGGTGCCGAGCGGCAGGTTCTCCGTCAGGACAGTCTCGAGTTTGCGGCCGGTGTCCGCTCGCTCCGTTTGGAGGATGGGAGTTTCCGCCTCCACGGTGATGGTTTCCGAAGTGCTTCCCGGCTGGAGGACGAAGTCGACGCGCTCGGTGCTGTTCACGATCAGATCGACCCCCGCCCTTGACTCTCGTTTGAATCCCGCCAATTCCGCGGTGACTTTATAAGTGCCCGGGGGAAGGTCCGGAAGCACATAGTTCCCGCTGTCGTTGGTTTGGGAATTGTGGGTGATGCCCGTGTTCGTTTCGGTGATGGTCATCTTCGCGTTGCCAACCGGGGCTCCGGACGAGTCCGTCACAGTTCCGAGCAAAGTTGCGTTTACGGCCTGCCCCAAAACGGGCACAGAAGATCCAAGGAGAATTATTCCTAGCAGTAAGCTCACGCCGATGACGCGGTTCGCAGCGGTTGAGTTACGCCGGATGCAAGCGAAAAAAGAACGAGAGAGTTTTTCCATCACACACCCCATTTGCTTCGAAGAGGTTCACAAGGAACCAAAAACTGGTGGAACTGGTTCCACACCCTAACCTAGGCGAAACCAAGTGTCAAGTCAGAATGTTCTATATGGCCTGGCAATATCGTTTTTTTTGACTTCTTGCAGAGAGCGCAAACAGGCTGGCAGGCGTGGCATCGACGCTCGTTGTACTCCAACAGTGTGCTAGACTTGCGCAGCCATGGAAGGGGTCGAGAAATGTCAGCGATCTAAGGCAGGACCCGAAAGGAACGAATATCCAAGGTGCGATGGAAGCAGTTCCAAGTAAAACAACGATTCGCGAAGTAGCGCGGGCCGCGGGCGTGGGCATTGGAACGATTTCGCGCGTTCTGAATTCCAGCTCGCAAGTGAGCCGGAAAACACGTGCGCGTGTGCTTGACGCGATCCGCCGCCTGGGATTTCGTCCTAACGCACAAGCGCGCCGAATTCTCAAACGACGCGCGGAGATGGTCTGCTTTCTCCTGAGTAACCGCGACTTTCTCCATCCCTTTCACGCGCGCATCCTGCAAGGTGTCGAATCCTACGCCAGCAGCTTGAAACAACATGTGCTGTTCGCGGCGCTGCACTATTCTCCGAAGACGCCTCCCGAAAGGATCGACCTGCCCCCGGTACTTCAAGAGCAGGGGTTGATCGATGGAATCATTCTGGCGGGGACGATTTATCCGAATCTGCTGCGCAGAATCGAATCGATCGAAATGCCCTTCGTTGCTTTCAGCAACAACGTGGTGGGAATGGAAGACGAGCAGAAATTCGACCAAGTAGGCTTCGATGACACGAATGGAACGCTGCACGCCACGCGCCACCTGATCGGCAAAGGTCACCGGCAGATTGCCTTTGCGGGAGACATCTCCTATCCCTGGCTTCAAAGACGATTTGAAGGCTACCGGCAAGGGATGCGTGAGAACAAACTAAAGCCTGTCTTGATCACAGCCCGAAATGTAGGGAGTTTTGGCGATTTCGGCCAGGGGAGCATCGAGCGGATCCTGTCGCGGAGGCCGCGTCCAACTGCGGTTGTCGCTGGCAATGATGAAATAGCCTTCGGACTTTGGCGGGCGCTGTCGCGACGCGGAGTGAAGGTGCCGGACGAGATCAGCCTGGTCGGTTTCGACGACCGTGAGGAAGCGGTACTGATGGATCCGCCGCTTTCCACCGTACGCGTGCATAAGGAAGAGATAGGCGAAACCTGTATGAAGATGCTCCTCGAGCGACTGCATCATCCGCAAATGGCCTTCAGCCAGCGGGTTCTGCCTACGGAATTCCTGAGCCGCGGAACCGTCCGACAACTCCGGAAAAACGGGAGTTAAATCGCCGCGAACCATCCCTGCCTAGTGGCCGTTTACGAGAAATTTGAGTCGTCGACACATTCCTCGGGATACCCAAAATCGACACTGACCACTGTTTCCTGAGGGGCCGCTTCTTGTTTGCCGTGAAGTCGCGCTAAAATGGATGCAATGCTAACGCAAATTGCAGGGTCTGACGCCGCTGCGGTGCGTCATCCGCGGCGGAAAACTTACGGTGTAAACGTGGGGCACGTCCGTGTGGGCGGCGGCGCTCCTATTGTCGTGCAATCCATGACCAATACGGACACGGCAGATGCCGCCGGAACCGCGCAGCAATGCCTGGAACTTGCGGAAGCGGGCTCGGAAATTGTGCGCGTTACGGTGAATGTTCCAGAGGCGGCAGCGGCTGTTCCGGAGATTAAGAAGCGCTTGCTGGCTGCGGGCTGCAAAGTGCCGATTATTGGAGATTTTCACTACAACGGACATGTGCTGCTGACCAAGTATCCGGACTGCGCTGTGGCGCTTGATAAGTATCGGATCAATCCGGGCAACGTAGGCGCGGGACAGCGGCGGGACGAGCAATTTTCGACGATTTGCAAAATTGCGCGGGACAATGGGAAGCCGGTGCGTATTGGCGTTAATGGCGGCTCGCTGAATCAAGAGCTGGTGATGCGCAAGATGCAGGAGAATACGGACAAGAATCTGGGAAAAGAATCCGAGGAAATCATCAACGATTGCATGGTGCTTTCCGCCCTGGAATCGACGGAGCTTGCGCTGGAGTCTGGTTTGCGGCATGACCAGATCATTATTTCCTGCAAGACGTCGCGGCCGCGCGATCTGATCACCGTCTATCGCGATTTGAGCGCGAAAACGGAACAGCCCTTGCATCTGGGCCTTACGGAAGCTGGGATGGGGATGAAGGGACAGATTTGGTCCGCGGCTTCTCTTGGCGTGCTGCTCTATGAAGGAATTGGCGATACCATTCGAATTTCGCTGACGCCGCGGCCGGGAGGTGATCGCCGCGATGAGGTCTACGCGGCGTGCGAGCTGCTGCAAGCGCTTGGCTTGCGATCGTTTTCGCCGAGTGTGACGGCTTGCCCAGGGTGCGGCCGCACGACCAGCTCGACATTTCAAGAGCTTGCGGAGCGCATTCAGGGCTATATCCGGGACATGATGCCGATCTGGAAGACACAATATGACGGAGTGGAAGCGATGACGCTGGCGGTCATGGGCTGCATCGTCAACGGACCTGGCGAGTCTAAGGCGGCGAATATTGGCATTAGCCTTCCGGGGACGGGTGAGGCTCCGCGCTGCCCGGTGTATATCGATGGCAAGAAAGACGTGACGCTGGAAGGGACGTATGACGAGCTGGCGGCGGCTTTTCAAGCGCTGGTCGATAACTACATTGCGAAGAAATATCCGCGCAAGACGGCCGAGGTTGGCGCGGGGCGATGAAGATCACGCGCGAGGACGTGCTGCGAGTCGCTGATTTGGCGTATCTGGACCTGAGCGAATCCGAGCTGGAAACCTACCGCAATCAGATTGATGAAATCCTGGAGTACATCGGCAAGCTGAACGAACTGGACACGGCTAATGTCGAGCCGATGGCGCAAGTGCTGACCGACGATCAGACCGCGGACGCCACGTTGCGTGAGGACGTCGTGGTGCCTTGCCAGGTCGTGGCGTCTGAAATTCTGAGGCAAGCGCCAGACCCCGAGCCGCCGTATTTCCGCGTCCCCAAAGTGATTGAGCGCTAAAGATGGCTGCCAACTGGACAATTGATGGCGTCCGGGAAGCCTTGGCTTCCAAGAAAATCTCCGCACGGGAACTCGCGGGGGATTATTACAAGCGGATTGCCGCGCGAAATCCTGGGCTCAACGCGTACCTAACTTTGTCGCAAGACCGGGCCTTTGCCCAAGCCGACCGTGTGGATGCCTTGGTCGCCTCTGGAAAGCCGCTGCCTGCGCTTGCAGGCGTGCCGATCGCGGTCAAGGACGTCATCAGCACGCGCGGCGTGCGCACCACTTGCGGCTCGAAGATCCTAGAGAACTACATTCCGCCTTACGACGCCACCGCGGTCGAACGGCTGGAAGCGGCGGGCGCGGTGATCCTTGGCAAGACCAATTGCGATGAGTTCGCTATGGGCAGCTCCAATGAGAACTCCGCTTACGGACCGGTGCGCAATCCGGAGGCGCCGGATCGCGTGCCCGGGGGATCGAGCGGGGGATCGGCGGCCGCGGTCGCGGCAGGGTTGGCGGTTGCGTCGCTCGGGACCGATACGGGTGGCTCGATTCGGCAGCCGGGGGCGCTATGCGGCATTCCGGCGATGATGCCGAGTTATGGGCGCGTTTCGCGATATGGGCTGATCGCGTTTGCCTCTTCCCTGGATCGCATTGGGCCGTTCGCCACGAACGTGCGAGATGTTGCTACCGTTTTGGGAATCATTGCCGGACGCGACGTGAACGATTCCACATCGACAACCGCCCCGGTTCCGAATTACGCGTCCGAAGCTGAGAAGCCGGTCAAGGGGCTGCGCATAGGTATCCCGAAGGAATATTTCGGCGAGGGGATGGATCCTGAGGTCCGCAAGAAAGTGGAGGCGGGGATCGAGGTGCTACGCAAGTTGGGCTGCGAGATACGCGAAATCCGAATGCCGCACACGGATTATGCGATAGCGGTCTATTACATTATTGCGACGGCTGAGGCGAGTTCCAATCTGGCTCGCTATGACGGGGTGCGCTACGGCTTGCGGGTAGAGGGCGACTCTTTGCTTTCGATGTATCGCAAGACGCGGGGTGCCGGCTTCGGTGCCGAAGTGAAACGCCGCATCGTTCTTGGAACATACGTTCTTTCGGCGGGGTATTACGATGCTTACTACCTGAAGGGGCAGAAGGTGCGCTCGCTGATCGCGCAGGATTTCCGGGATGCCTTTGCGAAGGTGGATGCCATCGTGACGCCGACTTCGCCGGTGCCGGCTTTCAGACTGGGAGAGCGAACCGCCGATCCGCTGGAGATGTATCTTGCTGATATCTATACGGTTACAGGGTCCTTGGCGGGGGTGCCGGGGATTTCGGTGCCTTGCGGCAAGATCGGTGGAAAGCTGCCGGTTGGATTGCAAATTTTCGGGCCGCCATTTGGGGAGGGGCGTGTGTTGCAACTGGCCCACGCTTTTGAGAACGCGGGCGGGGCGACATTGTAGCCGTTGATTCTTAGATACGCCCGCGTCAAGTTATTGCCGAAAACGTCGTGCCTCTACCTGCCACTACCCTCGATAAACTTGCCCGCGCCCAAGCCGGCCTGCTGCGGGCTGCAAATGCAATTCCTCCCGCACTCTGGAGCACGCGCCCCAGGGAAGCGTGCTGGTCCGGCGCCGAAGTCCTGGCTCATGTAATGACGGTAGAGCGCGTAGTGGTGGCAGCGGCCCAGCGAATTTTCCGCAAGCCGCCAAAGCATATTCCCATGCTGAAGCGATTTCGGCTGCCATTCGCGTTTGTGGAAAAACGAATGCTTCGCTTGAAAACGCCGATACCCATCGATCCACAGCTCTTAGGCGCAAAGGAAGCTATGTTGGCAGAACTGGGAGAGGTTCGCGGACACACCCTAGCTTTGATCGAGGAAACGGGAGATCGCGATCTGAGCACCTACCGATGGCAGCATCCGTTCTTGGGATCACTGAATGCGTATGAATGGTTTTGGCTTCTAGGTTCGCACCAGATTCGGCACGAAAAGCAGATGCGCGAAATTGCGGCCGCCTTATAGCAAAAAGTAGCCTGCCAAGCTCAGGCAATTAGATCCAGGAAAACCTGTAGCCCTTCCGAACGATGAATATGGGATTGCGGATAGGGTGTGCAAAATAGGACATTTTTTACAACAATGTGAATTTTGTACGCTCGAGTACTAGCGAGATTCTTCTCACGGAGATTGCAAGAAACGTCCGATTTCTTGCGATTTTAGGCACGAAGTACTAGCCAAAACGTTTTTCGCTACCGTAACGGAACGACTATTGCTCTTACATATGTGCAGCCGTAGCATGCGATTTAGCATCTAAGGTGTAGGGACCAGTAGGCGGAGAGAAACGAGGGCCAACGTCGTGGTTACCGTCAAAGCGAGCCAGAAGATTTTCACTGACAATGAAGTGGCCAATCTCACGGGGATTTGCGTTGACCACCTGCACAACTTCGCTAAGAGCCGGCACCTTGGGTTCATCGCGCGAGCGGCGGAAGCTGCGGGAATTCAGGCGGATCAGTGGCTTTTCACGTTGTCGGACTTAATGGTGTTGGTGACATTGTTTCCGCGCTGCACGCACTAAGGTCGAAAGGGTGCCGACGCGCCGCCGACCGAAAGTTTGAGAAATTGTCGTTTTGAGCTCTCCAGGTTTTGCGGGGAGCTATTTCATTTAGATTCAAGCAATTTGGCGGCCTCTACAGCCCAAGCTTGGACCGGCTTGCCAGGCTCATAAGTCCCATTTCAATGTAGGTTGCCGAGCGCGAGGCGCGGAGCTATGCTCGTGCCTGGAGCAAACTGCGGCACGTCCAGGTGCATCGCACCTTCCAGGGAACGCCTATGAGTCGTCCGTGCCTGCCAATTTCCATTGCCTGCGTAAGCGCATTGGTGTGGTTGGCCCCTCAGGGCCTTGGCACACCGTTGTCGAGCGGCCAGGACAGAGCGCCCAGCAAGAGTCGCACCGCCACGCAAGGTTCAGGGGACGATTCTGAGGCGGCCGCGGGGGCGCGGCTTGCGCGGGGCAAGAAGCTGGTGTTGAAGGATGGAAACTTCCAATTGGTGCGGGAGTACGAGCGGAAGGGTGACCGGGTGAGGTATTACAGTTTGGAACGCGGTGGCTGGGAGGAGATCCCCGCCGCTATGGTCGACTGGGACGCTACTGCCAAGGCGCAGGCGGAGTCCGATAAGGCTTCGGCGGCGCTGCTGGGAAAAATCCATGCCCAGGAAAAAGCCACGAAAACCGAGACGGTGCTGGACGTCGACGCCAGTCTGCAGGTGGCGCCGGGTGTGTTTCTGCCACCGGGCGAAGGGATGTTTGCGCTGGAGGGTAAGTCGGTGACTCCCATTCCGCAGGCGGGTTCTCAGGTCAAAACGGACAAGAAGACATTTTTGAAGCAGGTGCTTTCGCCGATTCCGATTGTCCCAGGGAAGCGTAACGTGGAAATTCCTGGTGCCAAGGCGAAAACTCGAATCACTTCTAGCGGTGCTGAGTTTTATTTGCGGGAAGCACCGCCGGATCCGGACCACGATTCAGCCGTGTACCGAAGCAGCCGTCCGGGGGAGTCGGGGCCAGAGGTGGAATTGGTGCGCTCGACGGTGAAGGGGAACAAGCGCCAATTGGAATCGATTCGCAGCATGTTCGGGCAGGACATCGGGACGGAACGCAAATCCATTGCGATTCAGAGATGGGAAGTGGCGGCGACGGTGTACCGATTTACGCTCGGCGAGCCTTTGCCCCCTGGGGAGTACGCGCTGGCGGAGATTCTGCCGGATGGAATGAATTTGTTTGTCTGGGATTTTGGGGTGGACGGACCGTCGACGTCGCAATCCGCCAAGCATTAGTTCTGTAACGCCCACCCACAAAATTCATGTCTCGAAGTGGTTGCCGAATCGCGGCGTACACCCGCTGCGATTCCCGACAGGTCTTACTGCTTTGTGCCGGCTGGCAGCGGCGGCGGGCGGCGCTCCATTTCTGTGGGGACGGCGATAGAGCGGGCGCCATTTTTCCCGACGGCGCGAACGGCGAAGAAATGATTGTCGGTGGAGACGCCGTGCAGTACGGTTTCGCCGGCTGAGGAGACGAAATCGTACGACTGCCAGCGCGGTTCAGTGGTTTCGCGCCAGAGAATCTCGAAGCCGGCGCGCTCGGGATCTTCGTCGGCAGACCAGGAGACTTTGGCGTCGGGAGTGACCGCGCCAGTGAGCTTCGCATTGGTCGGCGGCGCTGGGGCCATCGCCAACTGGCGAAGAGCCTCGGCATTGTCGCGGGCGACGTTGCCGAGGAAAGCCACGTTCAGATATTTTGCGAAGTCGCCGTACTCGATGCCGTTTTCCGTGCGCGGCGTCTGATGCTGGTGCGTGTAGTCCTCGAGCGGCTCCGTAAAACGCACAGCGGGCATTCCGGCTTTGTAAAACGGATAGTGGTCACCGCCGCGTCCGTAGCGGTCGACGCGGAAGATCATGCGGATGTGTTCGCGGCCGTCGATTTCTTCAATGGCACGCGCCAGCTCACGGCCGGGCGAATCGCAATCGTCGATCTCTCCGTTGCCGGAGAAGAGGCGCACGCGATGCGGAGCGCCCGCTGCGGGGTCGGCGCCCACGATGTCGTCGTCGAGCATGCCGCCGATGGTGTAGCCCTGCTGTTTAGCCCATTCAAGGAGCCGATACCCCCCGAAGAGGCCTTGCTCTTCTCCCGATATGGCAGCGAAGAGAAGCGTGGCGCGGTATGCGCCCTTTCCGGTTGCGGCAAGTTTGCTTAGCAGGCGGGCGGATTCCACGCTGACGGAAACGCCGGAGGCATCGTCGTCGGCGCCGGGGGCGTCGGCCTCCGGGTCCATCACGTTAGATGGGCGCGAATCGAAATGGCCGGAGACGATGAAGAGTGTTTTCGCAAGCTTGGGGTCGGAGCCCGGCAGAATGGCGTAGACGCTTTCCAGAGCGATGGGCTTCCCCGAGGTGCGCTCGGAGGCGGATTCATATTTATCGACCACGATTTGCAGCTTGCCGCCCGAGTCTTTAGCGATTTCGTTGAGGCGGGCGACGATGTGGTCGCGGCCACAGCCTATGCCGCGCTTCGGGTCGGTCCAGGAAGAAAGAGACAGCCGCGTGCCGCAGGAAACGAGCTGGTCGATCAGGGCGCGCATGGATTTGACGTCAACGGTTTGCCGCGCAATGGCTGCGGCAGGACGAGGCAGCAATTTCGGATGCGGCTGGCCTTGCTGCGGCTCCGCCGGATCGCGTGGAGCCGGTCGCTGGGCGAAGGCTGGCGAGATCCCGACCCAGAGACAAATACTTACGGCGATGATTGCCGCGAAGATGGTGTGATGTGCGGAATTGCGCTTGGGCATCGGCTGCGCTCCGAGAAAGAGTGTGTTCAGCAGTCCGGCATTTTAGCCTAAGTGCGCAGTTGGCACGAATCGTTCGGCTTGACACGGCCTTTCACAAGGCAGACTGTGAACTACACAAATGGATTTCACATCGCAAGGGCCGTGGATCAACGCGCTGTGGTTTGTTTTCGGTTTGTATTGGATCGTTTCAGCGTTCAAGCTGAAGAAAACGAAGAGGCGCGAGTCGTGGGGCCAGCGGTTCCGCTACGTCGTGCCGCTGCTAGCTGCGTTTTATCTGTTTCGGCCTCGAGCGCACTACGGGTGGCTGGGCGCACGATTCGTTCCCGAGAGTGACGCCGCGGGTTGGGTCGGTGTTGCGCTCACCGCCGCCGGCGTGGCCATCGCGATTTGGGCGCGCTGGCATCTGGGCACCAACTGGAGCGGGGTCGTCACGCTGAAGGAAGGGCACGAACTGATTCGCACCGGCCCTTATCGGAACATCCGTCATCCGATCTACACCGGAATTTTGCTCGCGTTCCTGGGCACCGCGATCGCCCTGGGTGAAGTGCGCGGCTTGCTTGCTGTAGTAATCGCCTGGCTCTCCTTTTACACCAAGGCCCGCCGCGAAGAATCCTTCCTCACGCAGGAATTCGGCGACCGTTTTGCCGAGCACCAGCGCCACACGGGCATGTTCCTGCCCCACTTCTCTTAGCGCCGTAGCTATGGTAGGACATTCATGCCAGCGCGTTGATCAGACACTGAGGTCATCAAAGTCATGCCAAATAGCGCCATCGAAATCCATGATTCAATTCTCGATCACATTTCAATCGCCGACAGCAATGCGGTCTTAAATTTCTCTAAGGTCTACATCCATCAATCGACCGGAAGACCGCTGATAGACGCGGGAAGCGTATGGATTCAGAGCGCCCAGCTTCTCATACAAGACGCGGTAATCGACGGTTCATTTTCCGACCTGCCACGCGATCTGCTAGACGGCTATATCAGGTTGAGTGGCTCCGTTTTAAGTAACGAGATACCAATTCCACTTAGCCACACAGGAGAAGTTGAACTTCGATTGCAATCGTGGGGCGAGCTTGTAACGATTATTGGAATAGCCGCTCACTTGGATTTGCTTGGTGAGCGTGAATATGTGGAGGAATTTCAACCCGGTCGCCACAACTCAAGCTGATTAGGACGACACTCGATTTTCCCGCTTTCGGCTACTGCCGTGCTAAGCCTCTTCTTCGACGAGTTGTTCGCCGTGGGCGGATTTGTGGGCGGCTATTACTTTGTCAGCTAGCTCGTTGGGCACGTAGTCGTAGTGGGAAAATTCCATGGAATAGGTGGCGCGACCTTGCGTCTTGGAGATGAGGTCGTTGGCGTAGGTTAGCATTTCGGCTAGCGGAACTTGGGCTTTGATGATTACGTTGTGGCCGCGCAGGTCGCTGCCGGCGATGCGGCCGCGACGGCTGCTGAGGTCGCCCATCAGGTCGCCCGAATATTGATCGGGGGCGTAGACCTCGACGTGCATCACCGGCTCGAGCAAAGTGGGCCGAGCTTGCTTCATGGCTTCCTTGAAGGCTAGCGAACCGGCGATCTTGAAGGCCATGTCGGAAGAGTCGACGTCGTGGTATTTGCCGTCGTAGAGGATGGCTCGGAAGTCGACGACCGGGAAGCCGGCCAGGTAGCCGCGCGCGGCGGCTTCACGAATTCCTCGTTCCACCGAGGGGATCCAGTTCTTGGGAATGGCGCCGCCGAAAACATCGTCGACGAATTCGATGCCCTTGCCGCGCTCGACGGGCTCCATTTTAATGCGGCAGACGCCGAACTGGCCGTGCCCGCCGGACTGTTTCTTGTGTTTGCCTTCCACGTCGGCGCGGCCGCGAATGGTTTCGCGGTAGGGGACTTTGGGCGGCTTGAGCGTGAGGTCGACGTGATAGCGCTTGTGCAGCTTGGCTACGACGACTTCGATGTGTTGCTGGCCTGAGCCCGCCAGCAAAAATTCCTTGGTCTGCGGGTCGCGTGAAAAGCGCAGCGCGGGATCTTCTTCCATGATCTTGTGAATGCCGACGCCGATTTTGTCTTCATCGGCGCGCGTCTTGGGCTCGATGGCGAATGTGATGGAAGGCTCCGGAAGCTGCGCGGGTGAATAATAGATTGGCGAGTTTTTGTCGCCGAGCGTCTCGCCGGTGGTCGATTCTTTCAACTTGGCTATGGCGCCGATGTCGCCGGCGTGCAGTTCCTGGATTTCGGTGAGTTGCTTGCCCTGCACGACCTGGGTGTGCTGAAAACGTTCGGGGATGCTGCGGTTGTAGTTGAGCAGAGTAGCGTCATTCTTGAGCACGCCGCTCTTTACTTTGAAATAGTTGATGCGGCCGGCGAAGGGATCGGCAAGCGTCTTGAAAAAGAAAACAGAAAGAGGCTGGCTGTCGTCATATTTGCGCTCGATGTGGTCGCCCTGTCCCTTGGGCTCTTTGAAGCCGACCTGCGAATGCTCGTCGGGATGCGGAAAAACATCAGCGATGAAGGTGAGCAAACTGGCGGTGCCGACATTGCGCAACGCGGAGACCATCAGCACCGGAAAGATCTTTTCGGCGACGATGGCCTTACGCACGCCGGGAATCAAATCTTCGATGGGAATGGTGCCCTCGCGGAAGAATTCCTCCATCAAGTCGTCGTCGCCCTCCGCGACCATTTCGACCAACTTTTCATGGGCCGCTTTCGCTTCGTCGGCCAGCGCAGCGGGAATTTCTTCGATGGATGGTTTACCGTCGCCATCGGGCTTGTACATATGCGCTTTCATGGCCACGAGGTCGATCACGCCGCGAAAACCTTTTTCGGTGCCAATGGGCAGCTGTAACGGGACCACGTTGCGGCCGAAGACGGACTCCAACGATTCCATGGAACGCTCGAAGCTGGAGAGCTCGCGATCCATCCAGGTGAGCACAAACGCGCGCGGGATATCGTACTCGGTGCAGTAATCCCAAACTTTTTCTGTGGTGACTTGCGCGCCGACGTGGGCGTCGACCGCGATCAAAGCCGCATCGGCGGCGATCAGCGAGGCTTTCGTTTCGGTGATGAACGTGGAATAGCCGGGGAGATCGATAAAATTTATCTTTACGTTGCTGCCTTCACAAAGAGTGCAGGGCCATTCGGCGTAAGCCAGACCGGTCTGAATTGATATTTTCCGCTGAATTTCTTCTTCGTCCCAATCGGTAGTGGTGCTGCCTTCCGCAATTTTTCCCCATCGCGGCGTCATGCCCGCGGTGTACAGCAACGACGACACCAGTTGCGTCTTTCCGGTGCCGCCGTGGCCGACAATGCCAACGTTGCGAATGTCCTTGGTGGGATAGCTCTTCATATAGACCTCCATCGGGCGAGGTCCGCCAAGCAGGATAGAGGCGCGGGCCTGCGCCTAGCTTGTGGTGCTGGGGTTTGAGAGCGCGGCCTTTCCCTGGGTCCTGCGAAGAAGGACGAAGAGTTAGCAAAATCCCCTGGTCCGCTCTCGAGCGGTGCTCGCCCGGCGACGCCGAGCTTACACGAGGCGGATGCTAGCACAGAGGAATCGGGAGGGCAATCGTGAGAGTTACTCCGGCTCGGGAACAGGATAGAATTTGCGCAGCACCGCAAGAAGGTCCGTGGCGCTTAGAGCGAATCCGATGCCGCTCACGCTCCTCCGTTCCAGTTTCAAAGTGTTAATGCCGATTACTTCCCCTTCTGTGTTGAGAAGCGGACCGCCACTATTCCCTGGATTGATAGCGGCGTCCGTCTGAATCCAGATTCCGGGTCCGGCGGCGGAGAATTTTCCGAGAGCGCTGACGATGCCCTTCGTGACGGTGAAAGGCATTCCCCCGCCCGGATTTCCCACCGCGATAACAGTGTCTCCTTGGCGCACCTTACTCGCGGCGGCTAGGGTCAAAAACGAAAAATCATTGCCTTCCACCTTCAACAAAGCAATGTCGCGGTCGGGATCAACGTGAATTATTTTCGCGGTGAGTTGCTCACCGTTGGAAAGGATTGCGAGCAAGGAACCTTCGCCGCGGGCCAGGTGGGCATTGGTGGCGATCACGCCTTTTTCGGTGACGAAGAAACCACTGCCCGATTTGCCGAATCCCTTCAGGCGAACGACAGCCGGCTTGGCGCGCGTGATTACGTCGTCGATTGGCGGCACCGGTGAAACGCCGGCGTCGGTAAACCGCTCGGCAGGTTCAGCAATGTCCGCGGAAATGGTTCCTGTGAATACTTTAGAGATAGGCTCGAGTTCAACGTGGAACTGCTTCAATTTGAGCAGCCAATACTCCCCGTGGTTGTGGCCTTTGAGAGAAACCCAATTCATTGGGCCTTCGGTCATCTGGAGTTCTTTGGTCGTGTATCCGGAAAGGCTGATGCGTGCAACCATGGGGTGCTGTAGGCGCCGACCTAAAGCGGTCCGGGTTTTATGGAAATAGCCGCCGGGCACTTCTGCTTTGTAGGGCGTAGTTCCTACCGCTACGCCATCGATCTCCACGCTTGCACCTGGAGGAGTACTGGTAATGTTCAGCGTATCGGCGTGCGTGGGCGGGGGATAGAGGGACACAAAAAGGGAGCACAAGAAGCTAAGCTGCGAGCGGGACGCCATGCGCCTGACCTCGCCGGAAGAATTAACCCACTGGGGCAAAGATTACCACTTAGAGATTTATTTGTATAGGGAAGATAGGCCGATCAAGACCTTCCGCTGGTCCGGGGGTCTAGGTTGCGGAAATAGCCACTGCAGGCAAGAATCGGAAGTCGCGGATATTTCGGGAAATTGGGATCGCTTGCCGAGAGTTGGCACATTAGGAAGACCGCGCCACGATCGGAAAAAATCGTACGGGCATTGCGGCAGTCCGAACACAACCCAACTTCCACGTTTTTCGGCGGGTCGCTCACGGAACAAGAATACCGCAGAGTCCCTTGTTGACCAGCTAGGCCCAAGCTAAACGAATTTGTGCTTCGCTTCCAATAGCCAGTCTGGATGAGGAGTCGCATAATGGAGTTATGACTCCGCGAGAGTTGGCCAATTCCATCTGCGAAACCCTACGGAGCAGCGGGCATCAGGCGCTGCTGGCGGGCGGCTGTGTCCGCGATATTCTGCTTGGGCGCGAGCCTGCGGATTATGACGTGGCAACCGACGCTACTCCCGATCAAGTGATGGCACTCTTCCCCGGCAGCGTTGGTATAGGTGCGCAATTCGGCGTGGTCGCCGTGTATGGCGACGGCCTCAAGGTGGAGGTTGCTACGTTCCGCGCCGATGCTGGCTACTCAGATGGTCGACATCCGGATGCAGTGGCCTTCACGCATAGTCCGCAAGAGGATGTACAGCGGCGCGATTTCACCATCAATGGGTTGCTGATGCGGCACGACACGGGCGAGGTTTTGGATTTTGTCGGCGGGCAGGAGGACCTGCGAGCTGGGATCGTCCGGGCCATTGGTGAACCGGACCGGCGCTTTCGCGAGGACAAACTGCGGTTGCTGCGGGCAGTCCGCTTTGCTGCGCGGTTCGGATTCCAGGTCGAGAACGCAACTCTTGAGGCCATACGCCGGCATGCCCGGGAGATCACCCAGGTTTCGGCGGAGCGCGTGCGCGACGAACTCACGAAACTACTAACGGAGGGTGCGGCTCGGCGCGGTTTTGAGCTTCTGGACGAAACGGGTCTTCTACGCGAGGTATTGCCGGAAATCGCGGCTATGAAGGGCGTCGAACAGCCGCCGCAATTCCACCCGGAGGGCGACGTCTGGATCCACACGCGGATGATGATCGAGCAACTCCCCGCGGGGACGTCGCCAACGCTAACTTGGGGCGTCCTTTTGCACGATGTCGGAAAGCCGCCGACCTTCAAGTCTGCTCAAGAGACGGGCGATCGCATCCGTTTCGATGGGCACGTCGACGTGGGCGTACAGATGGCTCGGGGCATCGCCCGACGGCTGCGCTTCTCCAACGAGGAGACGGAGCAGATTGTCGCTCTGGTCGCCAACCATATGAGGTTTAAGGACGTCGAACATATGCGGGCTTCGACACTGAAGCGTTTTGTCCGGCTGCCGAGATTCGAGGAGCACTTGGAACTGCACCGCCTGGATTGTGTTGCCAGCCACGGCCGCCTCGAGTCTTACGGATTTGTTAGCCGGACGCTGGTGGAAATGCCGCCGGAACAGATCCGGCCCGCGCGCCTCCTGACCGGCGACGACCTGCTAGAGATGGGTTACCAACCAGGACCGCGTTTTAGCGAAATATTGGCGTCGGTTGAGGACGCACAGTTGGAAGGACAGCTGAACAGCGCGGAGGAGGCACGGGAGTTCGTAAGACGCAATTTTGGAAAGACCAGGCGTCGGACAGCCAACAGACTCGGAAAGTAGGGATGGGTTCCTAAAATCACCCGTCAGCATCTAATTGATAAACGGGGATTTATCGCAGTGCTTGCGGCTAGGAAGTTGGACAGGCTACAATATTAGTGTATGGCACTAAGATTTTGTGCTGTTTGCATTTACAACTCTCGCACCCTTTAGCACCCCGGCGCATCTAACTGATTCAAGCGCGTTCCGCTATGCAGTTAGCGCTCAAGATTAGAGGACATCATGGCTGAGAAAAAATTCTCGGTGCCAGACATTTTGCCGGTCCTGCCAGTGCGGGATACGGTGTTATTCCCCGGCGCGGTACTTCCCCTGACGGTCGGCCGGGAAAGCTCTCTGGCGCTGGTCAATTCATTGGAAGGGGACGACAAGCTGTTGGCGGTCGTCGCGCAGCTTGATCCCCGCATAGAAGACCCGTCCGCCGCGGACCTGCACAAGGTCGGCACCGTGGCTCGGGTGCACAAGACCGTAAAAATGCCGAACGGCAATGTGGTCGTTTTCCTGGAAGGCTTGCAGCGAGTGCAAATCACGGAGTTGATTACCTTGCGTCCGTACATGCGGGCGCAGATCGAGCCGCAGCCGGACATTATCGGCGAGGTTGACGCAGAACTTGAGGCCTTACAGCGCAATGCACAGGAACTCTTCCGGGATGTAGTCAGTCACTCGCCGCAGCTCTCGGACGATCTGCAGTCCGTGGCTATGAACATTGACGATCCTGGCCGTTTGGCGGATTTCATCGCGGGAACGTTGCCATCGCTTTCCACGCTGGTGCGGCAAGAGCTCATCGAGACACCCAACGTTCGCAAGCGCCTGGAAGCGTTGATCCGCGAACTCTCCAAAGAGTTGGAAGTGCTTGAGCTGCGCTCGAAGATCCACGAGCAAGTGCAAGAGCAGGTCAGCCAAAACCAACGCGAATACCTTCTTCGCGAGCAGATGAAGGCCATTCAGAAGGAACTGGGCGAATCCGACGACTCCATGCAGGAGATTGATGAACTGCGCAAAAAAGTCGAAGAAGCGAACATGCCCGCCGAAGCCAAAAAAGAGTGCGAGCGCGAGCTGAAACGGCTCGCGAAGATGACTCCCGCATCCGCGGAGTACATGGTCTCGCGTACGTATTTGGAGTGGATGACCTCGCTGCCTTGGAGCAAGTCTTCCGGTCACGAGGAAATTGACATCACCAAAGCGCAAACCATTCTTAATGAAGATCACTACGACCTGGAAAAGGTTAAGGAACGCATCCTTGATTATCTCGCGGTCAAGAAATTGCAGCCCGGGATGAAGGGACCGATTCTGTGCTTCATCGGGCCCCCAGGCGTGGGCAAAACGTCGCTGGGCAAGTCCATCGCGCGTTCCCTTGGACGCAAGTTCGTACGCATCGCCTTGGGCGGTATGCACGACGAAGCGGAAATCCGAGGACACCGCCGGACGTACATCGGCGCACTGCCTGGACAGATTATTCAAGGCATTAAGCGCGCGGAGATGAACGATCCGGTGATGATGTTGGACGAAGTCGACAAACTCGGCCGCGATTTCCGCGGCGATCCCTCTTCGGCGCTTATGGAAGTGCTCGACCCAGAGCAGAACAACGCTTTTCGCGATCACTACCTGGACGTGCCGTTCGATCTATCGAAAGTCTTGTTCATCGCCACGGCGAACTGGATGGATCCAATCCCAGAGCCGTTGCGTGACCGCATGGAGATTATCGAGCTGCCGGGCTACACCGGCGAAGAGAAGCTGCACATCGCGCACAAGTACCTGATCCCAAAGCAGGCTGCGGAGCACGGATTGAAGGTCGGAGAGCAACTGGAGTTCACAGACGAAGGGCTTCGGGAAATCATCCACAGCTTTACGCGCGAAGCCGGCGTGCGCAACCTGGAACGCGAGATCGCCACGATCACGCGCAAGCAGGCACGGCGCATCGCCGAAGGCAAGCCGGAAAAAATGGTTGTAACCCCGGAGGTCGTTCGCGAGTTCCTGGGCGTGCCGAAGTTCCGCACAGAAAAGGAAGTCGCGGAGCGGGTCAAGAAGCCGGGAGTCGCGGTGGGGCTGGTGTGGACGCCTGTAGGCGGCGACATCATCTTCATCGAGGCGACGCGGATGCGCGGCGGCAAGCAGTTCACCATGACCGGGCACCTGGGCGAGGTCATGCAGGAGTCTATGACCGCGGCGTTGACGTGGACACGAGCCAACGGCGAACGCTACGGCATCGATCCGGACTTCTTCCGCAAGCAGGACATTCACATCCACGTTCCGTCCGGCGCAGTGCCAAAGGATGGTCCTTCGGCGGGCGCGGCGATGGTGACGGCGCTGGTCAGCCTGCTCACTGGACGGCGGGTGCGCGAGGGCCTGGCCATGACCGGAGAGATGACCCTTTCCGGTGTGGTGCTGCCGATCGGCGGAGTAAAAGAAAAAGTGCTTGGCGCCAAGCGTGCGGGTATCAAGGAAGTGCTGCTGCCCGCCGATAACGAGCCCAACGCCGTGGCGGATCTTACTCCGGAAATTCTTGGCGAGCTGAAGATCACCTACGTGCGGACACTTGATGAGGTGCTGGAGCACGCGCTCGAAAAGGAGCCGGTGACACCGGCGATTGTGCCGCCTGAGCCGAAAGGCAAGCGTGTTGAAGTGCCTCGAGCGATCCACTAACCATTAACTACACACGATCTGTTTGTTAAAACTGAAATAGGAAGGCCCGGTGAAAGCCGGGCCTTATCTTTTTCCGAGTCCTGCTAACATGGGCGTGGGATGAGTCCGGCGAAACAAACGGCCACGGACGCGGCGGCTGACTTGGCAGGTCGTCTGACGGAAGCGCTACAACGCGAACGCATCGTGCCGCGGTTTGTGGATTCGTATGTGGTGGAACATGGACGGCATGGCTTGCAGGTGCATGCCGCGCTCTATCGCGATTTGCTCACCTTGTTGCAGAGAGAGGCGCTGATCGCCGCAAGCGTGCGTGCGATGGAAATAGTCACCAACGACTTCCAACCCACAACAAAATCGAAGCCGCGACCCATGGCAAAGAAAGATGCGACAGAATTTCGCCGCAAGTACTTGGGAGCGTTGGCCCGCCATCAGAAATGGACCGCAGGTGATGCGCTCGACTTTCAGAGAGACTTTCAGATTTACGAGGAACTCATAGCACGCAGCGGAACGGGGCGGCGGCGCAAGCCCTTTGAAGCGTCCAATCATCCATTCGTGGATCGCTGCGCATTCTTGCTGGATTCTTCTTTCCTGGAGAAGGCGCGAGTGGCGGCAAGCCGGGCTTTAACTTCAGTCGACGAATTAACCGCGCAGGTTGTCGCAACCCTTAAATAGACCGAGACACTCCCTATCAGTAGATGGGAGTGAATTCAAACTACTTGTCCAAAGCGGCGCCGGTAAAGATCGGCTGCCCAGCCAGGCCGGTGTAAAAGCCGTAGCCGATAGCGAAAGCTATAACCAAGATGCCGGCCAGACCGGCATTAGAGTACCAGCGAGAAAAATGAGAGGTTGTCGGAAATACCACCAAAACATTTTGGACCACTAGGCCGACGATCAGGGCCAGAAGGCCGAACCTTTTCAGGATAAGAACAATCGAGGCCCAGATGATGGCGGCAAAGGCAAACGTCGCTATCGGATATTCCCCGCCGGTATTGGTGGCAGCGCCGAGTAGAATCACGACAAGAGCAGCGATCCAGTCTCGCCTAAGCCCCAAACGCAAGAGAAAAATGAGAAAGAAAACGAGCAAGGAATAGAGAACGAAAAAAAGGATGTAAAACAAGAGCGCGCCGAGCGCCGGACGCACGCCTAAGAGAGCTGAAGGCTGCAAGCCTGCGGGCATGGGCGGAAGCTTGTGGAATAGCGGCAGGAGGAAATTGTCGCTCCCTTCGAAAACCGTGAGCAAGACACCATACACAGCTCCGATCAGCAAATCGCGTCCGACCAGTGGGTCGCGCCACTGGCCAGAAAGCAGTCTGCTCCAGGAGATCAAGGTATGCGGATCGCGGCGGCGCACGTATGGTTCCAGGGCCAGGTACAACACCGTGATCAGAGAAGTGCCAAGCAAGGCCCAGGCCAGTGCGATGAGAATGGAATCGAACTCATCGATGGATGGGACATGATGCGCGCTGAGCAGCCACATGGCGAGAAACGCCAGAATGACGGTGGTGCCGAGGCGCAACGCTCCTCGCGTATCGCCTCGCCGCAGCCGTAAATTGCGACGCATTACGAACACGCCGGCGATAACCAAAGAAACAAAAAGAGTCAGCAAAACAGCAGTCGAAAATCTCTCACGGGCCGTTTGAGTAAAGGGCACCGAACGATCTGCTTTGGTCCAAGGATAAATAATATCGAAATAAATGGGACGGCCGCGGTTGGCAGCCGCTTCGATGCGCTCGGGAATCTCTGGATTCGTGGCAACCGCGCCAAGCCACGCGGCGCGGGCGTCGCCCCAAGCTAATGGCGTCCATTCGGATTGGACGGGCCGGAAATTTGATTCCTGCAGGCCGGCCGCGGCAAAAAGCGAAGACCACGCAACGGACGCGGGCGGTGAAAGCGCAGGGTCGTTCTGGGGAGTAACCGTCTCGAGATGCAGAAGGCGCCCCTGCATATCCAACAGGACAAGAATCATGCCGCTGACTTCCATCGGTGGATCGTAAGTGGTCAATTCGCCGTCCACAGAGGAAAAGAATCGTTGCGGGCGCATCAGACGCGGGCTTTGACGATACCAGAATACGAAGGAAGCCGGGCGGCCGGTATCTAAAACACGCCATCGATCCGGCGTTTTCTTGCGCTCCTGAATGTAATTTAAAAAATCCGCCTGCAAGCCGAATGAATAAGCATCGTCGGCGTACGGCTCGGTGTATCCGAGTTGGCGGGCGATTTCACGGGCGCGCGCGACCAAGACCTCGGGCGGATTGTCCAGTGGGACCCGATTATGCAGCCGATAGCGATCGGCCATGAAAAGGAGCGCGATCAATCCCAACGCAGAAAGTGCGAGCAACGCGATGGCAGTACGCGGGCGCATACCTTCGGTGGCACCCGCAGCTGCGACCATTTCCGGTGAAGGAGTCTCTCCAGCCGCCAAGGCCGCAGCTAACGGATCCCCTCCAGGAAGTGCTGCGGCGACCTGCAGAGCCGACGCCGGACGCTGCGCGGGATCATGCTCCAGGCAGCGCAGAATCACGCGCTCCACTACCGGATCCAAATCACGAACGATAGACGAGGGATTTGCCGGTGCGGATCTCTCGCGCTGCTTCATGAGTTCCGGGAGCGTGCCGGCGTCGAAGGCGCGCTTGCCGGTCAGGATTTCGTAGAGCACTAAACCGAACGAATACAGATCGCTCTTTGCGGTTACTTCCTTGCCTTCGAGCTGCTCTGGGGCCATGTACGCTGGCGTTCCCGCTCTCACGTCGGAGGCTTCAACGCTGGCGGCAATGCTCGCCAGCCCGAAATCGGTGATGCGGATTTTTCCGGAACTATCGAGCATCAAATTGGCGGGCTTAAGGTCGCGATGGATCACGCCGCGTTCGTGCGCGGCGGCAAGTCCGGCGCAAACCTGCCGGGCGATCTCGAGCGCTTTATCGGTGGACAGTCTGCCGATGCGTCGTATCAGCGAAGCGAGATCCTCGCCGTCGACGTATTCCATGGTTAGAAACGGAACGCCGTCGGCATCCCCTATATCAAAGACCCGGCAGACGTTGGGATGCGAAACCTGCCTTGCGATGCGCACTTCGGAGTGGAACCGCGCTAGTGCGCCAGCGTCTTTGGACAAGCTAGCGGGAAGAAACTTGATCGCAACGATCTGACTGAGCTTCAAGTCTTCCGCGCGATAGACTTCTCCCATGCCGCCACGACCGGCCAGGGCAACCACGCGATAGCGTTCCGCGATGATTTCACCAGGGGTGAATCTGCCGCCCCCAATGGCATTCGAGCTGGAAAGTGAGGCTGCTGAGCCGGAGGACACGCGCGAGGAACGGTGCGACGGAGACATCGGTTGGGAAGACGTGCGGCGGGGCGTCGCGGGTGCGATAGTCTCGCCTTCACCACCAAGCAAATTATCGCCAATCAGCGTGGCTTGATTGCCGGAGTCAACCCGACTGCCGCACGTAGGGCAATACTGGCTTGCATCTGGAACTTCGCCGGAACAAGAGACGCAACGCATAAACAGCCGGGATTGTATCATCGCGGCGAAGCTACAGCGGGCCCGCCCGGCTACCTCGCGCCCTCGATCTCGGCCGGCGCATGCGGCATCGCACCGCTCGCCCCGTCACGGACGTGTTGAACCTGTCCCCCACGGTAAGAGAAAGCCGCCGCGCCGTAGACCGCGATGGCCAATAGCGTCATGGCCTTGATACCCCAAAAAATGCTCAAGGCCTCAAGTGCTCCCCCGAACAGACCGCCAAGAATGTTGGAGCCGAGCGCGTTCGGCGCATCGGAGGTGTGCCGAAACATTTTCGCGAAGATCAAGCTTGAGAAAAAAACCGGCAAAGCGGTCACGACCCCGCCAATAATCCCGCGCTCGAGCGACGAGAGTCGGGTCAAGTCACTGAACGGCACGAAATAACTAAGCAGCAATGCTGCCCAAAGCGAAGGAAATAGCAGTGAAAGGCGCGGCATGGGCCGCCGCTGCACGATAACGTTTGCCGCGATCGCCATGACAAAGATAGAGGAAAAAACAACCGCATTGGTTATCCAGGTGGCACCAAATAGGAGAGACAACTGGGAAAGATTCTTCGTCTCGACGAGAAGAAACGCACTGCCCATGAAGAACATGGTCCAGTCCGGGCGAGAATGTGCAGGCACGCCCGTGCGAGCGGCTGTGCCGAGCACCAGGTACCCGCCGACAATCAACATCAGAATGAGCGACCCCAAATAAACGAAGGGAAAACTGCGCGGGTTTTGATAAAGGAAGGGCCAATCGTCCTGTACAGGTTTCGCGGCGGCGCGAGCCAATTCCGCGCCGATCGACCGAATCTCCGGCATTTGCGCCAGGGCGGAAGCCGCTCGGCGGGATCCTGGTCCGGCAACAAAGGAGACGGTGCCCAAATAATCCGAAGCTTTGACCGCTAACGGGGGTGCGCCGTTGGCAAGCTCGAGAGTATGGTAGATCCGTTGCGCTACCCAATCTTTCCAGCCGATCGAAAATCCAACCACAAATAGGCCGTGTTGCGGATCCAATAGGGAAAGCGCTTCTTCAAAGCTTTCGCGACTGTACAGGAAGAATTCCAATCGCAGAGAGGACATGACCGATAGGGCGGTCTGCGAATCGACAAGCCCGAACACGATCACGTCAAAGCGCTGCCCGGCGGCGCGCGCTTGATGGAAGAATGCGCGTCCGTCGTTTATATGGACGCGCACCTTACTCGAATCATATGGGCGTTCGGGATGCAGTTCTCGCCCCAGGTGGGCGATGGCCGGATCGATTTCGACCGCATCCACGCTCGCGCATTGTGCCCGCAGCGCCGCGGCGACGTCATTGCCTGTGCCCGCTCCGATGATCAAGACCCGACCGCAAGGCGGGAGAATGGCGTAAGGGAAATCGTAGTAACGTCGCGGTGACCGGACATCTGCAGCGTTTGCGGAGGGACCCAAGTTGAGCAAATCCTGGTAAAAATCGTGGTCCACGTCCAAGCGATAGGTGCGCTCCGTGGTCGATACGTAGGTAATGCGGTAATAAGGTGACCACTGAACAGGGCTTCTGATCTCGGTCACGGCTATAACAATCAAAACGCTGCCGAGGATCAAAGCGTCCCGCGTCCGCCGACTCGAAAAATACACAAGCCCGGCAAAGACTGGCAAGATCCAAAGCCAAGGAGGTAAAGAGAAAAACACAAGCGCCGTAAATGCAAGAGTGCCCACCAAACTCCCCGCAAGGTTCAGCGTGTACGACTGCAAAGGAGGCCCGGCCGCCTCCAGGCTTTGGCCTACCAGGATTCCGATTCGATAAAAAATCGCGAGCACCAAACAAAATAGTGCCGAGCCGACGATGAGCGCAAAGCCACCCAGCATCCATGGCACAAAGGTATCGGGCACATGCTTAAGGACACCACCCAACACCGGCAAAGCTCGCGCCGCAGGCAGGAGTTGCGGTGAGCGCAGGTTCCCGCCCCATTGGTAAACGCCGGCATCTGGGAAAAATAACCTTGTGAGGTGGAGTTGTGGGGCAAAGGCCAAGATCAGCGCCATTCCTGCCATCAACAGGGTTAGAAGCTCTTCCCGGTGCCGACGCGTACGCCGCATCATTCCGAGGCCCAAGCCCAAAAAACACGCGAAAAGGGTGAAATTCTTAAGGTAGGCAAACATCCGAATCTCGGCTGACATCCACCGTATGAGGACGACCTCGGTGTATAGAGCAATCGCACTGATCAGGAATAGCCGCGACTTGCGGATCGCAGAATCGGTCATTTACGAGCTCCCGACAGGGCGGACCGCGAGTCTAGCAGAAATCATCCGGGCCCGAGTTCAGTTGCGAGTCAATCTCCCTACGATTGGGGCCTAGTCACGAGGCACGCTCGACCTGTACTGCGGTTCCATAAGCGAGGACTTCGGTCACGCCTTGCATTACTTCTGTGGCGTCATAGCGCAAAGCGACGACGGCGTTGGCGCCGTGCTGGGCGGCATGCTGCAGCAGCAATTCATAGGCATCTTCGCGGGTCTTTTCGCAGAGATTCGTGAGGATGCTGATATTGCCGCCCACGATGGTCTGCAGAGCGGCGCCCAAATTTCCGATCACGCTACGCGACCTGACTATTATTCCCCGTACGATTCCAAAGTTCCGGACAATGCGATAGCCTGCGATTTCATTGGCGGTGGTGACCATCGACGTATCTACGCGATTCATAAACAATCTCCTGAACGGATGTTTACCGGTGCGATTCTACCTGTTCACGTAAGGCTGCGGGAGATTAATGCTTCTGCTAGGCTCGAATTTACGTGGAGAACCTCTTCTATTCTGTGGCCATATTGCAGATTGCCTTTGGTGCGTACCTCGTCTGGCATGCATTGCAATGGGTGCAGTACGCGCGGAGGAGAATGCGGGGCGATCCCGGATTCAATCAGCCACGCGTCGCGGTGCTATGTCCGTGTAAGGGCATGGAACCGGGCCTTGAGCGCAATCTCGTCGCGTTGACCGAATTTGATTACCGCAACTACGAGCTTTTCTTCATCTTGGCTTCCTCTTCTGATCCCGCCTACAGCACCGTGAAGCGAGTTGCCGACCATTCCAAGGTACCTGCGCACATCGTTATTGCGGAGCGGCCGGAAGGTTGCGGAGAAAAAGTAAACAACTTACGCGTGGCAATCGAGCAGTTGCCGGCCGAGTTTGAAGTCCTGGCCTTTGTGGATTCCGACGGGCGTCCCGGAAAATTGTGGCTGCGACGTTTGGTTACGACGTTGAACGACAAGAAGGTCGGCGCCGCCACCACCATGAGGTGGTTAATCCCAAATGGCCACAATTTTGCCACCGCGCTGTTGGCGGTATGGAATGCATCCATTGTCACTATGTTGAGCGAAAAAGGGAGGAATTTCTGCTGGGGTGGTGGAACAGCGATCCGCCGCAGCGTCTTCGACGAAGTTCGCGTATTCGACGAGTGGCATCACTCGGTGAGCGACGACTACTCCATGACGCGGGCTCTGGAACGCGCGGGGCGCTCCATCATATTCGTTCCGGAATGTCTCACGCCAACATACGTGGACGTTGACTTCCGAGGCCTGCTCGAATTCACGAACCGGCAAATTCTGATCACCAAAGTCTACTCAAAGAAGAATTGGGCGTCCGGGGCAGCGATGCACCTTTTGTATTGTGGAACCCTTCTGCTCGGGTTGGAGGTCACCATGAGCAACGTCCTTGCTACGCTTCCTGCGTTCCACCTTGTGATGCTGACATTCCTGCCAATGCTCCTGGCCGCGATTCGCGGTGGGCTCCGCGTCGCGGGGGCCACCGAGGTTTTGCCGGCGTTGCGCGCGCACATCGTAGGACAAGCATGGATGTATATTGTTCTCGGCGTCTTTATCCCTTATCTCTTTCTGCTTAATTTCGCTGCGTCCTTGTTTACCCGGAAGATTCGCTGGCGAGGCGTGACCTATGAGCTGATCTCTCCCCAGCAGACACGGATCTTGGTCTACTGACGGGTGTGCGGCAGACATCGCTGGGCAGCACGGTCCGCGTCGGCAGGTTTTCCACAGGGCATCGAGGGTCGCCTGAATCAACCCGGATTGGTGTCTCTATGGCACGAAAGGTGTCCAGTCGGGGGAAAAATTTCGCGGTCCGTGAAATTCCTACCGGCAAGGGGACCCAGGACTAAGGCTCTCTAGTACGTAAGTACCGCCAGCGTAGGGGTTTGTACTGATTCAAAATTATAGTCAGGTTTGCACCTTAATTGCGCTTCCCTGACGGTATTTCGTCGCAAGCGAAATAACGGGGGCTCCTTCTCGCGCCCAACTCGCGCTGGTTACGGGCATTTCAGGTGCTTATGCCCCAACCTCAGCTCCTTGTTCGTCGCTTGCCGATGCAGTGGAACCACGCCTCACCAGAGGCAATGAAACTAAATCAAAGGTCTCGGTTCCGATTCGAGGCTGCATAAAGAGGGGTGCATGTGAAAGTAATGCGAAGGAGTGGACAAACGAATCTGGGCGTATCGCGCGCAAGTCTTCCTCGAGAGCTGTACTTCTTTTATGAAAAAAACACCGGCGTTTCCCATTTTCACGTGGAAGCCGGACCCGATGGCCAGTTCCCGGTTGAACAGGCTGCCGGTCTGCTGGCGATGCACTGCCTCGTGCGTGGCCAGTCTCCGCGCGATTACGTTGTAATGGTGCAGGCGGCTCCAGGTGCGCTCTATGGCCTAACCGAGAAGGCCGAGCAATTGCTGCAAGCGGGGCACTCGGTGGGAAGTTCAGTGAAACTAACGCGCCGTGAGGAGGAAGTACTTGGTGGCGTGATGCGCAGCCTGGCCAACAAGGAAATCGCCGCTTCGTTGAATCTTTCAGAGCGAACGGTGAAATTTCATGTGTCCTCGCTGCTGGCCAAGTTCCGCGTGCGGGGCCGAATGGAACTGGTCCGGGAAGCGGCGCGCCATACCGCGTCACCGATGACTATGTCGGAGTCCGCTACCGCGCGTGAGACTCGACCTTCCATTCCTGCTCCACATACATACAGCCAAGTGGCGCGCAACATGGGTCCCATCGCACTGACGAAGCGGCAATTGTTGGCTTAAGTTTCTCTCGAAATGCAAAGCACAAAAGGCCCGAACCGGTGACGGTTTCGGGCCTTTACATTTTCGTTCAAGCCGCTTCCCTATTTGCGAGCAGCAGCATACTGTTCGGCAGCAGAGTCCCAGTTTACGAGGTTCCACCAGGCGGCAATGTAGTCGGGCCGCCGATTCTGATATTTCAGGTAGTAGGCGTGCTCCCAAACGTCCAACCCGAGCACGGCTTTGCCTTTCAATAAGTAGGGCGTGTCCTGGTTTGGCGTGGAATCGATGGCCAGCTTTCCATCCTTAACGATCAGCCAAGCCCATCCTGAGCCGAATCGGCCCACCCCTGCGGCGGCGAATTTCGTTTGAAAGTCGGCGAAAGAGCCAAATGAAGACTTGATTGCCGCAGCCAGGTCGCCCTTAGGCTCGCCGCCGCCGCCTTTTTTCAACTGCGTCCAGAAAAGCGAGTGGTTCCAGTGGCCACCACCATTGTTACGGACCGCGGTTCGGATATTTTCAGGAATGGAATCGAGATTCTTCAGCAGATCATCAATCGATTTGGATTGAAGGTCAGGATGGCCCTCAAGGGCTTTGTTGAGATTTGTGACGTAGGCTCCATGGTGTTTGTCATGATGGATCTCCATGGTCTTGGCGTCGATGTGCGGTTCAAGAGCGTCGAACGGGTACGGCAGCGGGGGCACTGTAAATGCCACGATTTTTTCCTCCGATTGTGAATTTGACTTGGGATTTTTCGTGTCAGCGAGCAATTGGGCCGGCACAGCACCACCTGTTCCAATTAATGCTGCGCCAACGATGCCGGTGCCGGCGATGAATCTGCGACGATTGATGGCAGCCTCCAGCTACGCGCTCACGCTCGTCAGAGGCGCGTGGATTATACCGCTATACGGCTCAGGAAAGTATCCCCGCTCGCTACTGCACCAAAAACAAAGTTGTAGGCGAGTCTCCTTCGCCTTTCATTGGATGCGGGAGAGCGCCCAAAGGGCAGACTCCGCGATTACAGGGTCGTGCGAAGTGCAAAGACGCGTCAGCAATTCGCTGACCCGGTCGTGCGCGGGCGTTCCAGAGTGAAGGTCTGAATTGCCCAGAGCGATGCAAGCGTTGCGAACAAGGCCGCGCCATTTGGTTCGCTTAACTGCGCTCCCGCGGAAAATACGGCGGAATTCCGCTTCGTCCATTCCGGCCAGCCATTCGAGGCGAGGCAGAAAAAGCGATTCGCCCCCCGAGTATGTCGCGCCTTTTTGCCCGGATTGTGTGTATTCCGCTGAGCCTCTCATTTCCGGCATACTTTCGAGCCCGGACGAAAAACCTCTGGGCCCGAATTCTTCATGTGGCGTTTCCGGCGCCCGCCGATTCCAAGGACAAACGTCTTGGCAAATGTCGCAGCCAAACACATGATTGCCGATTGGATCGCGCAATTCTTCTGGGATCGCTTGACGAAGCTCAATCGTGAGATACGAGATGCAGCGGCGTGCATCCATAACGTACGGTTCGACGAAGGCCTGCGTCGGGCAAGCCTCGATACAGCGGCGGCAGCTTCCGCACAGATCAGGCGGCGGCAGAGTGCCCTGCTCCAGAGTCGGAGTAAGATCCAACGTAGTAAGAATCGCGCCGAGAAAAATCCAGGAACCCAGCCGCTGATTTAGAAGAAGCGTGTTCTTGCCCACCCAGCCCAGACCCGCGTATTTAGCGAAGATACGCTCGTGAAGGGGGCCCGTATCGGCGTAAACACGCGCCTCGAATGGTTCCTCAAACTGCTCGTGCATACCCGACATCAATTCGCCCAGTTTTTCCTGTACGACTTCGTGGTAGTCATCACCCCAGGCATAGCGTGAGATCCATCCACGAGGCTCGCCGTTGTCAGGCAGGTGGGGCACCTCGGTCGACCTGGGCACGTTCGTATTGTAGTTGAGCGCGCAAACAATCACGCTGCGAAGACCGGGGAGAGCGCCGTGCGCGGTACGCCGGCGCGGGTCCGACAAATATTTCATCTCACCGGCGAATCCGCGTGCCAGCCATTCCTGCATGTGCTCCAATTCAGGGAACTCCCGGGCAGACACAACACCACACAGGTCAAATCCCAACTCTTTGGCGCGGGACTCCACCCACACGGTATCGGACTTGGTCCGCATCTTCTTGATTCTGCCGTAGCACGGGCGAGTTTGCGAGCGGGACTACCGGATCAGAAGCGACCCGAAAATGCCAGAATGAATGCTAGCCTAACAGCTAGCGGTAACTGCGAAGAGCGATGTTCTCGTCCGAATAGACCTCAAAGACCGTGAACAGCTTGGTGAGTTGCAAAAGATCGTGGACTTTCTTCGTTAGGTGCAGGAGCTTGAGGCTTCCACCGCGATTCTTTACGCCGGTATAGGCGCTGACGAGTTCTCCAATGCCGGAGCTGTCGATGTAATCGACATCGGCCAAGTTCAGTAGAATCAGCGTACGCTGCTCTTCCAGCAACTCTCGAATGGTCTTTCGCAAAAGAGCGCTGCCCTCCCCCAGCGTAATGCGGCCGCCGATATCGACGACAGTGATTCCAGCAGCTTCACGATACGTGGCTCGCAGTGCCATTTAGGTTGGGCTCAGGCTTCCTTTTTCGGCGCGGCGTCTTGGCCGCTTGTGCCGTTCCTTCCGGTACTCCCGGGAGCGGGCAATTTTTTCGACATGATTATCTCCGCACCACCCGTGCGGCCCGGCACGACTTCGAATTCGTCCATGAACGCGCGCATCAGAAAAATCCCGCGGCCGGATGTACTCAGCAGATTTTCCTCGGCGAGTGGATCCGGGACGGCCCTAAGGTCAAAGCCCTTCCCTTCATCCAAGACGTGAATAATCATTTTCTCGGGCGTCAGATCGAGCGCCAGGTGAATTTTCTTTTCAGGGCGCTCTTCATTCCCGTAGTGAAAGGCATTGATGACCCCTTCGCGCACCGACATCCCAATGCGGTAACAATCGTCTTCGCCAAATCCCGCAGCTTCGGCCACGCGGAGACACATTTCCTCGGCCAGATTGACGCTCTCGACCTGCGTCTCCAAAGTAACTTCAAGATGTTTGGAGTCTTGTGGCATGCAAGGGCGTCACCAGCGCCCAATCGGCCCGGTTCCGGGCGCTTTATGGGTAACACACGAACGGAAAAAGAGTCAATGGAGCAGCCGCCCGATTTGCTGGACCGTTGTTACTGTAGCGCGCGATGCTCGGCTAGGGTCCCATTATTCCTGTAGGTATGAAGAGTACTTTCCCCTAGACCAGTTACTATGCCCAATACGTACGGTCCAGTGTGCGGTACTGGATGGCTTCGCTGAGATGGCGAGGCTCGATGCTTTCCGCTGCATCAAGGTCGGCTATGGTGCGCGCCACCTTCAGAATGCGATCGTGCGCTCGCGCCGAGAGTCCTAGCCGGGTTATCGCATTTTCCAGCAGTTTCTCTCCCTCCGGCGTGATCGCGCAGTATTTGCGGATCATCTTCGGCATCATCTGTGCGTTGGAGTACGTTTTTTTATCGGCCTGGTAGCGCTGCGTCTGCCGGTTACGCGCGTCGATCACTCGCTGGCGCACTGCCGCGGAATCCTCGGAGGAGGACGGCGCGCGCAGCTCCTTATATTTTACGGCGGGAACCTCAATGTGGATGTCGATCCGGTCGAGCAGAGGACCGGAAATCTTTGAGACGTAGCGCTGAATCATCGGCGGAGTGCAGTGGCAGTCGCGCGTCGGATCGCCAAAATAACCGCAGGGACAAGGATTCATCGCTGCGGCCAACATGAAGCGGGACGGGAAGGTTACGGAAATTGCCGCACGCGCTATTGTAACGGAACCATCCTCCAATGGTTGTCGCATCACTTCCAGCACATTTCGCTGAAACTCCGGCAATTCATCCAGGAAAAGCACGCCGTTGTGCCCGAGCGAGACCTCTCCTGGCCTGGGGACTGCGCCACCCCCAATCAGCCCAGCATCGCTGATGGTGTGGTGCGGCGAACGAAATGGCCGCGTACCTACCAGACCGCGGCTGTCCTCCAGAACTCCCGCGACACTATGAATGCGCGTTGTTTCAATGGCTTCATCCAGTGACATAGGCGGCAAAATTGTGGGGATGCGCTTGGCGAGCATCGTCTTGCCCGCTCCCGGCGGCCCTATGAACAAAATGTTGTGGCCCCCCGCGCAAGCAACCTCCAGCGCGCGCTTCGCCGCTTGCTGGCCGTGAACGTCACGTAAGTCGACCCCGTACTGCGCTGCTTCTGTGAGCAACTGGTGCGCATCTACACGCACCGGCTGAAACGACTCCGGCGAATTCACCAGATCCACCGCTTGCGGCAGGGACTTCAGCCCGAAGACGTCGACACCTTCTACAACCGCGGCTTCTCGCGCGTTCGCTTCCGGGACGGCTACTGCTTTCAAGCCGACCTCCCGCGCCGCCAATGCCGCGGATAGCGCTCCTCGCACCGGCCGCACGCTGCCATCCAGCGAAAGCTCGCCCAGAAACATGCACTTGTCCAGCGTTTTGCCGAAAAATTGCCCCATGCAGCCTGTCAGCCCCAGAGCCATAGGCAAGTCGAAAGCAGAGCCTTCTTTGCGCACGTCTGCAGGGGCAAGGTTAATCGTCACTCCCTGCCCATGGGGGAACTCGAAGCCGCAGTTACGCAGCGCCGACTTGATGCGTTCGCGGCTCTCTTTCACCGCATTGTCCGGCAGCCCCACCACGTTAAAGTCCTGCATTCGCGCGGAGCCGACGTCGACCTCCACCTCGACCAGGTAGGCGTCGATGCCATAAACAGAAGCGCTGAGCGTCTTGAAGAGCATAGGGAGGGATACAGTGAAACGCAGGCCGCAGCATAAACCAATGCGCAACTATACGCCAGAGGTAACAATTGCGCGGCAGCATCGCCAGTACACATCCCTGCCCGGCAGTTCTTTACAGTCGCCGATGCGGACACGTATATTGGCCTTATCGGCAGTGTGCACGTATTCCTTCTCGCGTGAGGTTGGCCAATGATTGGCTGGATTATTTTGATCGCGTTGGTTCTGATCATCATTTTCTTGATCGGGATGTACAACAGCCTGGTGCGCCTGAAGGTGACGTGCGACAACGCCTGGGCGGACATCGATGTCCAGCTCAAGCGTCGCTACGACTTAATTCCGAACCTGGTGGAAACGGTCAAAGGCTACGCGGGGCACGAGAAGGGGACGCTCGAGGCAGTGATCAACGCGCGCAATCGCGCCATGACTGCGACCAGCCCCAGCGACAAAGCGCAAGCCGAGAACATGCTTTCCGGCGCCCTCAAGAGCTTGTTCGCGCTCTCCGAAGCGTATCCGCAGCTGCGCGCTATCGAGAGTTTCACGTCGCTGCAGACTTCCCTGACTCAAATCGAAGACACCGTGCAGAACGCACGCCGCTATTACAACGCTGTGGTTCGCGACCTCAACACGAAGATTCAGCAGTTTCCCACCAACATCTTCGCCAACATGCTGGGATTCAAGCCACGCGAATTCTTTGAAGTTTCCGCCCCCGCCGAACGTGAAGCGCCCAAAGTCAGCTTCAGCGCGCCAACCGCATGACCGCGTGGTTGCAAACGGAATGAGGCCCGTGCGCCGCATTGCTATCTCTCTCCTCTTCCTGATCGCAATAGGTTTTGTTTTTCCTTTTTCCGCGACGCCAGCATTAAGCACTCGCGAGCTGCGCATCGAAAATTTTCAGTCCGAAACCCTAGTGATGCCCGACGGGGCGATCAATGTCACGGAAACAATTCAGGCGCACTTCATAGGCGGCCCCTGGCACGGTCTTTATCGAACCATTCCGGTCGAATACGTCACGCCACAGGGTCTGAATTACTCGCTGTTTCTCGATGTGAAGCGGGTGACCGACGCCAGCGGCCGCGCGCTCAAGTACGAGACCAGCCGCGAGCGGCACTACCGCAAGCTCAAGATTTACGTTTCCGACGCCGACAATTCCACTCAGAACATCTCCATCGAATATACGGTTTCGGATGCACTGCGCTTTTTCGACGACCACGACGAGCTCTACTGGAACGTGACCGGCGATGAGTGGGACATTCCGATTCAGTCCGCCAGCGCCCGCATCATCCTTCCCGAAGGCACCACAAACATTCGCGCCAACGTGTTTACCGGCGCCTACCGCTCGCGCGCACAAAACGCGGACGTGGATATTGCTGGAAACGGCGTCGAAGTCCGCACGCGCGACCCTCTGCGCTTACATGAAGGATTGACCGTCGCCGTCGCCTTTGATAAAGGGTTCGTTCACGAGCCGACAGCCGCAAGCAAAGTCGCCCTGTTTTTCCGTAGCAACTGGCCACTCGGAATTCCCATAGCCGCATTCGTGCTGATGTTCTATTTGTGGTGGACGCGCGGCCGCGACCCGCGCCTACATCCCATCGCCGCTCAATATGAGCCGCCGGACCAGCTCACGCCGGGAGAAGTGGGCACCCTCGTGGACAATTCCGCCGACATGCGCGACATCACCGCGTCCATCGTCGATCTCGCTGTCCGCGGCTATATCGTAATCGAGGAGCACCAGAAGGACCGCATGCTCGGCCTCATGCACGACAAAGACTACAACTTCATCGTGCAAAAGAATCGCACCGAATGGTCCAAGCTGAAGCCCCACGAGCAAACTCTGCTCGAGGGTCTGTTCACGACCGGAACGGTCGGCGAATCCGTCTCGATGTCCAGCCTGGAAAATCATTTCTACACAAACTTGCCGGGCATCAAGAGCAACATCTTTTCCTCGCTCATCGCGGACGGCTATTACAAAAGGAGTCCCGACAGCGTCCGTTCCGGATACATCGCCGTGGGTGCAATCCTTGGCCTTCTTCTGGTATTTGGAGGGCTGAAGATCGCCTCGAGCCTCGGCATGGCTCCGCTCACATTCATCGTCGCGGGAGTCATTTCCGGCGCGATCATTTGCGGCTTCGGATGGTTTATGCCCGCGCACACGGAACAAGGTGCGCGCGCGTTGGAAGGTGTTCTGGGCTTCGAGGATTTTCTCGTGCACGTCGAATCCGATCGCTTCAATCGCATGATCAAGACGCCAGAAATGTTCGAGAAATTCCTGCCTTTCGCCATGGCCCTCGGCGTGGAGAAAAACTGGAGCCGTGCTTTTCAAGGAATCATGACGCAGCCGCCGCAGTGGTATCGCGGCTCATCCTACGGCCCCAATTTTTACCCTATGATGTTCACCAATGATCTTGGCTCGATGTCCTCGCGCGCAGGCAGCGTGTTGGCCTCGGCTCCACGAAGCTCAGGCGGCTCCGGCTTCTCCAGCGGCGGAGGCGGCGGGGGTTTCTCGGGCGGCGGATTCGGCGGCGGTGGGGGCGGCGGATTTTAGCTGCCTTGAAAGAGCAAAAGCACAGCAAAGAGTAGAAGCTTGAGTCAGGAACGCGAAGGCCCAGGCTGCTCGGTTTGCGCTGCAAATCCATAGAACTTCAGCACATCTTGCAGCGCGATAATCCCTTCTAACCTGCGCACGTCCTCACGGCTGACCACAGGCAGCGCATCCAAACCGGCCGCTCCCATGCGCTCCAGAGCGATAGTCAGCGACTGATCCGAATGAAGGTGTGGAAACTCCGGACCTTCGATCAAGTCAATCAGTTTGGAATTTGAGAGCCCGTCGGCAGCAGCCTTTTCCAATACGGCCATGCTCACGATGCCGACAACGCCTCGTTCATCAGTCACCGGCCAGGCCCGCAGACCGTTCGCGCGCATTTTCTCAAAGGCTTCTTGCGTCGTCATTTCCGCCTTCAGAAGCTGCTCCGCGGGCCGCATGGCGTTAATCACCCGCCGCTGCGCTGAAGTGATACGTGATGCCGCGGTCGGCAAGTGAATGCCGTCCTGATGAGCGAGGACCTCATAAATCGGCTGCGGCTGAAAGCGCGATGAAATGAAAAAACTCACCAAGTTGGAAATCATGAGCGGAACGATCACCGCATAATCCCGCGTAGTCTCAAAGATCATGACCACCGAAGTCATCGGCGCCCGCACGATTCCGGCGAACGCCGTTCCCATCCCAACCAGCGCGTACGCGCCCGCGTTGGCCACATGTCCTGGGAAATAATTGTGAGCGACGCCTCCGATTACTCCGCCCAGCATCGCTCCCAGGAACAATGCCGGGCCGAAGATGCCTCCCGCGTTCCCGGACGCGTAGCTGATGACCACCGCGAAGAGCTTGAGAACTAACAGCAATACCATCAACCGGAGCGCCATTCCTCCATTCAATACTTGCCCGACATAGCTGTAGCCCACGCCCAGAATCTGCGGCACGAACCAGCCCATGATGCCGACCGCTACTCCCCCGATGGCCGGCTGAACCCACATTGTCTTTTTCGGGAGCCGAAGGAATCGCGCCCGCAGCGCAAGCAGCAGCTTTGTAAACGCGACAGACAGCAACCCGCCGAGCAATCCAAGCAACGCATAGATGAGAAACTCCGCCGGGCTGACAAGCTGATACTGCGGAACCTTGAACAGAGGGTCGTTGCCCAGCAGCAGTCTCAGCATGGCCCAGGAGGTCGCCGATGCTAGCACAACGGATCCCAGCACCGGAGCATGCAAGTCTCCGACCACCTCTTCCAAAGCGAATAGCACGGCAGCTAACGGGGTGTTAAAGGCCGCCGCGACCGCGGCTGCCGCACCCACCGGGATTAGCGACTTCACCTTTTCGGGGCTAAGTCCGAGTTTGCGCCCAAGCAAGGACGCGATGCCCGCACCGACTTGTACTGAGGGCCCTTCGCGTCCTAGCGGGATTCCGCTGGCCAGCGTGGCCGACGTGCAAAAAAACTTTCCGAACACTGTGCGAAGGGAAATTTGCCCTCCGCGTGCAAATAACGCTGCCTTCGTTTGCGGCACGCCGCTCCCGCGCGCGTCCGGAAAATACCTGTACAGTAAGAAGCCCATGGATAATGAGCCCACGATAGGAACCACCAATCGCCGCCAAGCAGGCGCCACTGTGGCATCGATTCGCGCCCCAAATCGCTCCGTCAAGACGATGAACGCCACCACGGTCACGCCAACCAGCGCGCCTATCAGCAGCGTCACAAGGAGAAACACCTGCTCCTCGCGCTGCTTGACCAGCGCAGCCCATTGCTGGGATGGCGTCCATCGCCACGTCGCCTTTGTTTGCACTTTCTCTTCTGACGTCATCAAAGTCGAGTCTGCCCTTTTCGTCGTTATCTTTTGGATGAGATTGCGCCATTTAAAAGTGCGCTACCATCGGTTGGCTAGACACGTTTCTGGCGCTTCGATGAAGACTTCTTATGATTTGATTCGGGGGCCCTTTCCAGCAATTGATCGATGGCGCGAACCAACGCATGCCCCGTAGCCCGTAATTCCTCGATACGATGCCGGGCCACTTGTTCCAGCAGCCGCTCCCCTCGTGGCAGCATCGAAACCAGCACGCGCCGGCGATCGTCGCGCCCGCGAGACCGCCGCACATACCCGTGCGTCTCGAGACGATCGATTAGCTCCACCACACTGTGATGTTTCAGCGCAAGCCGCTCCGCCAAAGTCCGAATGGTCGCCTCTTCGCCCGTCGGAAGTCCTCGAATCGTAAGCAACAACAGATACTGCTGAGGCTCCAGGCCTGCCGACTGCGCCACCATATCTCCCTCGCGCAAGAAATGGCGGATGCGATAACGCAACTCTGCCAGAGCCCGGTACTCGTCGGTGGTAATCTCCGCTCCCATCGACATAGTATATCGTATTGCGATATACCGGAGCGCGCTGGCATTGCCGTGGTCTCATAGAAGTCAACGTGCGTGGAATAGCCAACCTTGGTTGTTGTTGGCGGTTTTCTCGAGGTGACTAGAATGTCTTGCGGAAGGCCTTCTGCGTTTTGTAGTGCTCGTAGCCTTGTCGTTCGTAAAATTTATGCGCTCGCTCGCGGATTACGTTCGATCTCACATTCATCCCTCGGCAGGCGCGCTTTCGCGCCCACTCTTCGGCGGCTTCCAGCAGCTTGGCGCCGGCACCCGCGCTACGCCGCCCTTCCGCAACAATCAATCCGTTAACTTCCGCCCGCAAATCACTCTCCAGCAAATGCGACACGCTGACATGGACCCAGCCGACTACGCCCCCGGCATCAACCGACTCCGCAACATACACGGCATGTTTGGTAGCAGGCGTGAGCTGTCGCAATCTGCTCGTAATTTGGGCCGGCGAGGCGGGGTAGCCCAGTTCTCCGCAAAGCTTCGCGATCCGCTCCGCGTCGCTGCGCCGAGCCTTCCGAACATTTATGCTATTTCGTTCCACGATGCGCGCCGACTCTAGAACGTCTTATCAGAATCGAGGAGGATTGTGACCGGTCCTTCATTCACCAACTCCACCGACATCATCGCCTGAAAAATTCCCGTGGCCACCGTGACGCCAAGCCCGCGCAACGCCGAATTAAACTCCTCATATAGAGCGGAAGCTTTGTCCGGCGGCGCCGCCGAAATAAAGCTGGGCCGCCGCTGCCCGCGCGCATCGCCATACAGCGTGAATTGCGAAACCACCAGTGCCGCGCCCTCCACGTCCAGCAGCGAGCGGTTCATCTTGCCTTGTTCATCCTCGAAAATCCGCAGGTTCGCAACCTTCTCAGCCAACGATGTCGCGACAGCGCTAGAGTCCTCCCGCCCGACGCCAAGCAGCACCATCAACCCCGCGCCGATTTCTCCCGTGACGCGCCCCTCCACGCTGACTCGCGCCCGGCTCACTCTCTGCACCACAGCTCGCATGGCATCCGTTACTGCTTTTTCGCTGGCTTCCGCGGCAGCAACTCCGGCCACTGCGCCACGTTATACGCAAACACCGCCAGCACTTGCGCGCCCTCGGTCAGATCGTCCCAACGCACATGATCCAAAGTATCCGCCTGAGAATGATGCATCTTCTCGTAGTCAGCAGTGTCCTGCACGCACCAGAATCCTGGCACGCCGGCTTCATCGAATGGCACGTGGTCGGATCCGCCCTCGCTGCGCAGGCTCGGCTCCGCCAATCCGATGTCCTTGACGTTTGCAAGTGGATACAATGCATGGTCAATCGATTCGCGAACTGCATAATTCCCCATCAAGCCGATGGTCAACACCTTGCCCGTTCCGGAATCGTGCACCAGCACCCCGGAAATCTTCGGCAACTCATCTTTGTGCGCCTTTACATACGCGCGCGATCCATTCAAGCCCTGCTCTTCTCCGGTGAACAACACAAAGCGGATCGTGCGCTTCGGCTTCGCTCCCACTTTTTGCAAAGCTCGCGCGGCGGCGAGCACCGCCATCGATCCAGTGCCATTGTCCGTCGCGCCGGTGCCCAGATCCCAAGAGTCCAAATGTCCGCCGATAATCACAACCTCATCCGGTTTTTCCGTGCCGGGGATTTCCGCCACCGTGTTGTATACCTGCACTGGTTTGCCGCTGAAGCTTCCCTCAATGTTCACTTCCGCTTCGACACGCCCTCGCTCCTGCAAGCGCCACAACAGCTCGTAATTTTCGCGCGTAGTAAACGCAACCGGAACGAGCGCCGGTTGATACTCTCGCGAAAACGAGCCCATGTTGAGCAATCCATAGGGCTTTTCGGACCTGATAAGTACCGCATTGGCTTTTTCATCCGCGAAAAGCTTCATCGCCGCCAGCCGCGCCTGCCGGAACGCTGCAAAGTCGATCGGCCCCTCATTTTTCGCGTGATACAGCGGGATCGTGCCGTCGAGCCAAGCGGCACTCAGGGGAAACTCGGGTGGCTGCATCTCTCGCGGACGCCCCAAAAGCACAATCGCGTCCTTCAACTTCCCTTTGTATTGCTCGAGGTCTTCCACCTTATCGAACGCGACAGCTACAACCGGTCCTCGCACCGCTCCCTTAGTACCGGGTGACCATCCTGCCGTCGCCAAAGTGAGCGTCTCTTCGCTAGGAGCAATGACGTGACCCCACGCAGGCCCGCGCGCCCAGCTGTTCGCAATCGTCCACTCTTCAAGGTGCGAATTCGCAAGCCCGGCAGCCTTGAACTGCTCCATCGTCCAATGGCTCGCTTCGTCCAATTTCGCTGAGCCGGTGAGTCGTGGGCCGATATGCTCTGCCAAATAAGTCAGGTCCGCCTTCAACATCGCTTCATCGGCTTTCACCTGTTCCACAATCTTCGTATCCAGCTCCGCAACCGGATCGGGTTTCGGCTCTTCCTGATTTTTCGCATCCCTGCCCGGGTCATAAGGCAAAGGCCGCCGCGGAAGCATCCCCGGCAATTCCGCCGTGTTGTAGGCCCAGGCGGCTAATACCTGTGCTCCCTGATTCAAGTCGTCTTTCCAAACCTTGTCGAACGTGTCGGACTGGCTGTGGTGGGTCAGGTTGTATTCCGCGCGATCCTGCATGCAGAAAAATCCCGGCACGCCAACCTCGTCAAAAGAAAGATGATCGGTGCCGAAGGAGCGCGCCATTCTCGGCTCCATCAATTTCAACTCTCGCAGCGGCGCAAGGACCTGATCCACCAATTCGCGATCCTGATAATTGTCATGCAGTCCGAGCGTCAGCACGCGGCCTGTTCCCGTATCGTGCACCAGCACCGCGGAAATTTTTTCCAGGTCGTTTTTATGCGCCTTCACATACTCTTGCGAGCCGTAAAGCCCCTGCTCTTCGCCCGAGAACAGCACAAACCGAATCGTGCGCTTCGGTTTCAAGTTCAGCTTGGCCAGCGCCCGCGCCGCCTCCAAAACGGCCATCGAACCTGTCCCGTTATCGGTGGAACCCGTGCCCAGATCCCACGAATCCAGGTGCGCCCCGATAATCACCACTTCATCCGGTTTCTCCGAGCCGCGAATTTCCGCCACCGTGTTGTAAACCTCCGTCGGCTTGTCGCCAACGGTGTTGGTTATTTCCATCTCGACCTTCACGGGCAGATGCCGCTCAAGCATCCGGAAAATCATCCGATATCCCTCGCCGCTGATGAACGCGGTTGGGACCGGCCCAATGTCATAGCGCCCCAGGCTGACGTCCGTCATATTCAGCAGTCCATGCGGCTTATTCGAGTCGCGCAGCGCCCCCGCAACGCCCTCTTGCTTCCAGAATTCCGTCCGCTCCTTGGCCGCCTTCAGAAACGCATTGTATGGGTCCTCCACTGGCGGCTCCCCCATCCGCGCGGGTGGCTGCTGCATCGGCCGGCTCAAGAGCGCGTGCGGATCTTCCACCTTGGGCGGCGAAAGGTTCGCCGGCTCCTGGTAAATGACGATCGCGCCCTTCAATTTCCCGTGAAATTTCGCGAAATCCTTTTTCTCCTTCGCATCGAAGTACACCACCGGCCCGGTAATCGCCCCCGGAGTGCTCGGCGACCACCCCGCCGCCGCGATCGTTAGCGGATGCTCCGCCGGACTAACAATCCGCGCGCTTGCCTTCCCGCGCGTCCACGAATGCTCCATCGTCCAACCCTCCAGATGAGCATTCACCGCCCCGTACTTCGCAAACAGTTCGCGCGTCCAGGCATTCGCCTGCTTTAGCTGTGGCGATCCCGTCAGCCGCGCTCCGATACTGTCCGAAAGATATTCGAGGTTCGCGGCCGCCTCGCTGTGTTCGCTAATCTCGCTAAGAATCTGCGCGTCCGCCGCCGCGAACGGACTCTTCTCATCGCCGGCCGGCTCCGCCAACCCGCCGCGCACCGCGGTCAAAACAAGCGCGGCGCCGCACACAAACACACTGAATCGACGCAATATCATTCGTTGACCTCAAACCAGCTGGATTTTCGCTGCTGACTCCACCACGCGGGCGTAACCCGCCAACCGCTTCTTAGACGCGCACAAGCCGCTTAGGCGTTTCGTACCCGTCTGCGCCCCGGCCGTTGCCGCTGCGAACGCGGCGCTGGCTGGCACCTCGGACAAAAATAGCTACTGCGCCCCGCCACGATCGCTCGCTGAATCGTCGCCCCGCAACGGTAACAACGCTTCCCTTCGCGTCCGTAGGCCCGATGGTGCCGCTGATATTCTCCCGGCTGGCCTTCGGCGTCAAGAAAATCGGAAATCGAGGACCCCCGTGCGGCAATCGCCTTTTGCAGGACATCTTGCAACACCCGCCGCAGCACCTGCACTTGTTTTTTGCTCAGCTCCGCTCCACGCCGCATCGGATGAATCTTCGCCCGCCACAAACTCTCGTCCGCATAAATGTTTCCGACCCCGCGCAGCACGCTCTGATCGAGCAGCAGTGCTTTTACTTGTGCGTCCCGCGAACGGATGCCCGACGCGAACTCCTCCGCGCTCACCAGCAGCGGATCGGCCCCAAAAGCCGTCAACTCTTCCGCCAGCACCGCTCCGGTAAGGTACGCCATGCGTCCAAATCGCCGCGGGTCCGTATAGCGCAGCTCCCGTCCATCATCCAGCTCAAACCAAACATGCGTATGCTTTGCAGAGGGCTGCGCCGCCGAATAAGGCGCAAGCTGCCCCGTCATTCCCAAATGCACCAGAAGTGAAGCCGCCTCCGCATCGCCATTCTCAATCGCATTTGCGCGCGCAGAAAGCCGCAGCAGCATGAATTTCCCATACCGCTCTATGGCTTCAATCTGCCTTCCAGGAAGATGCTGCTCCAGCGCCGCCGGGTCATCAATGAAGTCTGTCTTCCCTAGCCGCACCGACACAATGCGCCGCCCCGCAACAGACTTCTGCAGCCCTCGCGCAACTGTCTCAACTTCAGGAAGCTCCGGCATAGGTTTTCCGGAAATTACGCAGGCGACGGAATCGCCGCAGTTCTGTCTTTCTTTATATCGTTAGTTCTTTCCTCGAATAGTTACTTCTTTTCCGGCGGCGGCCAGAATCCTGGCTCGCTAATCGCCCGCGCGTCGCGCTTCTCGGCATACTTCTCCACAGCCGGCCCAATCGCCGACGCCTTCCCAATCAGCACGAACACCAAATTCTCCGCCGGAAAGTGTTTCTGGATCACCAGCTTCGCTATCTCCGGCGTGACCGCGTCAACGCGCGCCTCCAACTGATTGATCTCATCATCCCCCAACCCATAAAACTCATAGCTGGCAATAATCTGCGCCAACTGCCGCGATGTCTCGATGTTCGGCGGAAACTGTCCCTTGATGTAGCTCTTCGCCGATTTCAACTGCTCCTCGGTCACTCCCTGTTTGTGCAGCTTCTGCAGCACCTGTAAGGCCAGATCAATCGCCGGCGCCGTCGTCTCATTCTTCGTAAAGCTGAAAATTCCAAATGGTCCCGGCGCCTTCCGCGCATCAAAAAACGACGAAACTCCGTACGTGTATCCCGACTCCACGCGCAAAGCCTCATTCAGCTCCGAGGTAAATCGCCCGCCGAAAATCGTGTTCACCACACGAATAGTTACGCGATCCGGATCGTTGCGCGCAATCCCCACATTCCCCAGCGCAAAATAGGTCTGCGTAGCATCAGGTTTGTCGACCAGCAGCAAGCGCTTCGCTTTCACTGGCGCAGCCGTGGGAATTGTTTCACCCTTAACGCTTCGCGCCGCCCATGCTCCAAAAACGTCCTCCAGTTTCTTGCGCATCTCCGCGACGTTGAATTCCCCGGCCACCGCCAGCAAAACGTTCGCCGGCACATAATTCGTCTCGTAAAACTTCAGAATCGCATCGCGCTTGATGCGCTGCAGCGACACTTCATCGCCGCCCGCGGGCCGTCCATAAGGGTGCGTTCCATAGAGATATCCGTCGTAGTACGCACCCAGCACCTGTTGCGGGTCGTCCTTCGCGCCCCGAACGCCGTCCAAGGCCTGCGCCAGCAGCTTGTCGACTTCATCCTGGGGAAACGTCGGATGTAGCAGCGCATCCGACAAAAGACCCAGCCCGCGGTCTGAGTCCTTCGTCAGAAATTCCTCGCTGACACTGCTGAAGTCCGCGCCCGCTTCCGCCTCGAACGTGCCGCCGATGTAATCCAAATCCGCAGCAAATTGTTGCGCGCTCCGCGCCTTCGTCCCTTTGCGCAACAGGCCAGCAGTAACCGACGCCAGCCCTTCCTCTCCCGCCGGATCGGCCGCCGCCCCGGTTTTCACCAGCGCATACACATTGATAAGCGGCACGCCATGCTTCTCCAGCAACAGCACCGTCAACCCATTCTTCAAAGCATATTTTTCATGTTGCGGCATATGCAGCGTCTGCCCAGCCGCCGAGGAAGCAAGAATCGTGAGCATCACGACAAAAGTTGTAGCGGTGCGCCTCAGTTTATCCCGAGCCTCGAAGGGCGCATCCCAGCCCCGCCGCCAGACGGTCTTCGCGCATTTCTCCCGCATGCTCATCGGACTATGCGCAATCTCCTTCGCTCTCGCCGTGCCCCTCATGGCTTACTCTTTTCTTCCGCATTGTCCGGTATCAGCGTCGACACCGTGCGATTATTCGCTCCGAAATATGCTTTCGCCACCCGCTGCACGTCCGCCTTCGTCACCGCCGAATAATTCTTCGCCGCATCAAACAATTTCTTGTAATCACCAAAAAATACTTCATACGTCCCGATCGTATTAGCCCGGCCGTTGATCGTCCGCATCTCCCGGTAGAACTCCGCCAGCCGGATATTCTTGGCCTTCTCCAGCTCCGTGTCACTGACCGTCGCGTTCTTTGCGTTTTCGAACTCCTCGTACATCGCCTTCTCGCACTTCTGCGGATCCACTCCCTGCTTTGGCTGAGCGACCACTTCCACGATCGTGGGGTCGAACGCCGGCTCAACCGATGATGAAACATCCAGCGCAATCTGGTCTTTATCCACCAGCCGCTGGTACATTCGCGAGCTTTCTCCTTGAAACAGGATCGTTCGCAGAACATTCAGCGCGTAGTAGTCTGGGCTGTTCGTCTGCGGGATGTGATACGCAACCAAGACCAGCGGAAGCTGCGATGCCTTTCTCACCACCACGCGCCGCTCTCCAAGCTGCTCCGGCTCTACGGTCACGACAGGGGGAGGAGGTGCATGTGTCGGAATCGGCTCAATGTACTTCTCGCACAACGCAAAAATCTCTTCCGGAGAAACGTCGCCAGCCACCACCATCGTCGCGTTGTTCGGCGAATACCCCATCTCGAAGTGGTGCTTCAATTGGTCCATGGTCCAGTGCTCGATATCGCTCATCCAGCCCACCACCGGCCACTGATACGGATGCGCGATATAAGCCGTCGCCCACAACTGCTCATCCAGCAACCCGCCATTGTCATTGTCCGTGCGTAGCCGCCGCTCCGAGGCCACCACTTCGCGCTCTGACTTAATCTTTTGCGGATCGAAGCTGAGGTTCTGGATGCGGTCGGCCTCGATGTCGTAAATCAACGGCAGCGCCGACCGCGGAAACCAATCCTGATAAACCGTGACGTCCTTTGTGGTATACGCATTGTTCGCGCCACCGTTCGCTTCCATTACTTTGTCCAGATCGCCGGGGCCGTACTTCTTCGCCCCGTTGAACATCATGTGCTCGAAAAAGTGCGAAAGACCTGTCGTTCCAGCTCCTTCATTGCGCGAGCCAACGCGGTAAAAAATGTACAGCGCAACATTCGGGATGCTATGGTCCGTCTGCACCAACACCTTCATCCCATTCTTCAGCGTTTTCGCAACAACGGGAAACTCCGCCTGCCCCCAAACCGGTGCCCCCAACAAAACCAAAACCACCAACAGCAATGCCACCCTGCTAGTCAAACGAGTCTTCATGCTCCACCCTTGAACTCTTAAATTCTTCCACTCTTCTACTCTTGACTGATCAACGCAAATACCCTCACGGGCCCACCGGACCCACCTTCCAACTTAATCGGCGCAACCACCAAAAACGCCCCCGCTTCCGGTACTTCGCTTAAATCCGACAGGTTCTCCAGTTGATATAGCCCCGCTCCCAACACCAGATGGTGCACCGCAAAATCCTCCGACGCCCCGTAATCCGCGCTCAACGTGTCGCATCCAATGCCACTCACTTTCCGCGCGATCAACAGCTTGGCCGCCTCCGTCGAGAACCCCGGAAAATGCATCTTTCCCCGCGCATCCTGATTGCGATATTTCTGCACATCTGGCCAGCGCGAAGCCCATCCGGTCCTGAGCAGCACGATAGAGCCTTCCGAAATCCGGCCGTGCCTGTTCTCCCACTCTTCGACGCGCGCAGCGGGCGCCTGATAGTCGGCATTCTTCGCCGCCTCGGCGCGAACGTCCAGCACAACCACCGGACCAAAAAATTGTTTCGCCGGAATTTGATCTACGGTAGCTTTGCCCGGAGGAAAATGAATCGGGGCGTCTAGGTGCGTGCCGTAATGCTCCAGCATCCAAAAACTGCGCGTAAAGTACCCGTTCTTCTCCACCGTCGCATTCACTTGCGCCTCAAACCAGCGCTTGTCCCCCGGCCAGGGCACCAGCTTGTCATTGATCGCGTAGCTAAGGTCCAACACTCGCGTCTTCCCACCGGAAATGCCGGAAAGCAAATCGTCGCGCTGTGCTTTCTGCGAAAGCAAACTCATAAAGGCAAGAACACCAACAATTGAGATTCCTAACCGCCCGGAGACACCCATGGGCTCCCCCAGCAAAACGTCACTGCTACGGACTGTCATCCTGAACCTACCCGACGAGGGTGGGTGAAGGACCCCAACTTAAAATATTTCCAAGACGTCTACGCGTGTGCCGGAGCACACACTAAGGCAACGGAATCCCGGGTGTAGCCACAATCCCCGCCATCCGCAAAATCTCCAGGTACTCTTCTTCCGTTATCGTCGTAATCAGTAAGCGAACGTTCTTCAGCAGTTTCATCTTCCGCAGCGCGCGGTTTTCCCGCAACTCCGTCAAAGTCACCTGCCGCGGCAGCCGTTCGAACGCCCGGAGGTCCGCCACTAAATTCTTTTCCTTGGGATCATGCGGATCCGGATACGGGTCCCGCGTCACTTCCGCGATGGAATAAAGCGACCGCTCCGGCGCCGAGTGATAGCACAGCACCCGGTCGCCTTTACGCACCTGTTTCAGGGCGCGAATCGCATCCGGTTTCCCGGCGGCGCCGTGCCACATTTCCTTGCCTTTTACGAAAAGCGTATCCCAGTGGTAGTGGTGCGGGTCGGCGCTGAAGATCCAGTAATGTCGCTGAGCGGTCGGAAGTGCCATTGAGGCTTAGAATCGGCACTATACATGGGTGTGACGAAAAAGCGAAACAAAATTTGAGGGTTAGCGCTTTCGCGCAGAAATCTGCGTCCCTTCGAGAGGAAAGTCCGGCGGCAAGCCTAATTTGCAGTTAACCGCAGCAGATTCATATACTTACATGGCTAAGCGCTGACTTTAACGAAAATCTCGTCTCCGCGAATCTCTACCGCATAACACTCCACCCCAGCCGTCGGATTCTGCCCCACCTTCCCTGTCCGCACGTCGTATTGCCATCCGTGCCAGGGACAAGTCACAACGAATCCCTCCAGCGGCCCATCGCCTAGCGGCCCGCCGCGGTGGATACAAACGCCATTGATCGCATGGATCTGCCCCTCCACATTCGCCACCGCCACCGCCTTCCCCTCCACCTGAAACTCGTGAATCGTTCCCGGCGGCACATCCCCCATCTTCGCAGCCCGCACAAACCCCATCACAATCTCCTCTTCCCTCTTCTCTGTGACCTCTGTGTTCCGACCTCGGTGAGCTCTGTGTTAATTCCGCTTTTGATTTTCAGCGGAGTATAGCCCTCTCATTCACGGTTTGGCAAAAGAACGCGGATAGATTCAATTTTGCCCATCGTTCTAAAGTGGACCGTTATTCATATCCCGCGCGAAGAAGGTCATCATGGGTTCCCAAATCCAAAAACGAATCGACGCTCTCGATTGGAACAAAGCGCGAGAATCGCTTTCCGCCCGCGGCTACGCCGTCACCGATCCCATCCTCACGCCCGAAGAATGCGCCTCCATCGTCTCGCTCTACCACGAACCAACCCGCTTCCGCAGCCACATCATCATGGAACGTCACCGCTTTGGTGTCGGCGATTACAAATATTTTTCCCACCCGCTGCCGGAACTCGTCTCCGATCTCCGCACCGTCGCCTATCCGCATCTAGCCAGAGTCGCCAACGAATGGGCAACAGCATTCGGCGAAAACAAGCCGCCGTTTCCTCCAGATCATGCCGCATTTCTAAAAATTTGCCACAGAGCAGGCCAGAGCAAGCCCACGCCGCTAGTGCTGCATTACGAAGCAGGCGGCTACAATTGCCTGCACCAGGATCTCTACGGCGAAATCGCGTTCCCATTGCAGATGGTTTTCCTCCTGGGCCAGCAAGGCCGAGATTGGGAAGGCGGCGAATTTCTTCTAGTCGAGCAGCAACCCCGCGCGCAATCCAAGGGAGAAGTTGTTTCCGCGAATCAGGGCCAGGCGATCATTTTCACCACCCGCGATCGTCCCGTAAAAGGCTCGCGCGGCTACTACCGCGTGAATCTCCGCCACGGAGTCAGCCGCGTCCACCGCGGCACCCGCTACACCGTGGGCGTAATCTTCCACGACGCAAAATAACTTGGAGTGCGGCGGTCTGGCCGCCGCTTTCGAGGCTTAAGCCAAATCAAATCGCCACGTCCCTAGCGCGATCTCTCGTTTGTCTCACGCTGGACGCGGAGGTTCCTGCATGCGCCGCGCCAGCGTCTTCCAATAGCTTCCCGGCCGCAGCCGCTGCAAAATATCGATGCCCCGCGCATCGCTCCCAATCAAAATCCGCGGCTCGCGCCGTTCCACGCCCCGCAAAATCCGCGCCGCCGCCGCATCCGGCATCGTTGGCGTCAACCGATCAAAGCGCGCGACGGCCTCATCGCGCGAAGCCGGCGGCGTGTTCGCCCCCAGCCGCGCCCGTCTCGCAATGGGCGTGCGAATCCCGCCCGGATGCACGCACGAAACAAACACAGAACTCCCGTCCAATTCGTGCCGCAGCGCCTCCGTAAATCCCCGGACCGCAAACTTGCTGGCCGCATAAGCGCTTTGCCCCGCCGGCGCCACAATTCCAAACACACTCGATATATTCACAATGTGCGCCCGCGGCTCTTTCTTTAGCAGCGGCAAAAAATATTTCACGCCGTACACAACGCCCCAAAAGTTGATTCCCATCAGCCAGCGCAAATCGTCCAGCGAAATCTCCTGGAACCACCCGTGGAGCGCTACCCCGGCATTGTTGATCAGCAAAGTGACACGCCCATGGCGCGCAAGGACCTCTTGCGCGAAAGCCTTCATCGCGGACTCATCCGAAACATCGACAATATGCGTGCTAAGCTGCACACCTCTCTCGCTCAGCGAAGCCGCCGTTTGTTCCAGCCCTGCTCCATCGATGTCCGCCAGCGCCAACGCAGAACCTGCCGCCGCCAGTTGTCGCGCGAGTCCGCGCCCGATGCCCGAACCGGCGCCGGTCACCACCGCCACACCGTTAGCTAGAAAGGTCATACACCCTCAGAACACTTCCAAGCCGCGATTGATCTGCACCGCGGAATTAGAAATCGGCGGTGACGTTGCTGTGCCTGCCGCAAATGTCTTCCGCAATCTTTTTTCTTTCCACAACAGCAGCGGCAGCATTCGCTTGCCCCGCCGAATCGCGCGTATCGCCGCGTGCGGATCAACCAGGTGCGTCCTCGGAATTTTCACCCCAGCCTCTTTCATCACCAGCCCAATCGGCAATTCCATCTGCTCCTGCGCCAGCATCATGCGCGCCATCAAGTCCATCCCCGGCGTGACCACCGGCCCGAATCCGTAGCGCAACTGCGAAGTCCCAATGATGTAGAGATTCTTGTACTCCGCCAGCACGCACCCGCCATACACCTGCGCCGTGCTGCCCCTCACCTTTACCAGCCCCGGCGGCAAAAACGGAAAGCTCACGTGATACCCCGTAGCGCACACCGCCGCATCGAACTCTTCGCTCGTGCCGTCCACAAAATGCACGGTCTTGCCCGCAAACCGCGCAACATCTTTCCGGGCCTCAATCCGCCCCTGCTTCATGTAGTAAAGCAATTCGCTGTTAATCGTCGGGTGCGCCTCAAATATTTTGTGGTCCGGCTCGGGCAAACCGTAATCCGAATATTTCCCAATCGCAACACGCAGCACCACCCGCAAGAAAATCCGTTGCGCCCACACCGGAAACCACGGCTTGATCAATTCCGCCGAAGGCATCCCGAACAGCGTCTTCGGCAAAAACCAGTAGCCCCGCCGCAAACTGATGCGCGCCGTTTTTCCCACCCGCGCCGCTTCTGCCGCTATATCGCAAGCGGAATTTCCTCCGCCAATCACCAGCACCCGTTTCCCCGCCAACTGTGCTGGAGTTCGGTAATCCTTGGAGTGGAGGAAGTCCCCTTCAAATTTTCCCGGATACTTCGGGAACCGCCGGTCCCAGTGATGCCCGTTGCAAACAATCAACCCTTTGTAGACGCGCTTTTCGCCGCTAGCCAACTCCAATTCCCAGCGTCCATCCGCAACCGGCAACGCCATCACCACCTTTGTATTGAACTGAATATGCGGTGTAAGTTGAAACTTGGCGGCGTAATCCCGCAAATAATCCAGCATCTGCTGCCGGCTCGGAAAATCCGGATAGTCCGCCGGCATCGGATAGTCAGCATATTCCGTGGTCTTGCGCGAAGAAATGATGTGCACGGTCTCATACACGCCATGCAACCAGTTCCCGCCCAGCTCGCGGTCCGCTTCCAGTTGTTCGTAAGGAATTTTGTGCTCGAGCAGAGCCTTAGCCATGCCGAGCCCCACCGGCCCCGCCCCAATCAATGCCATCACCGCTGAGCGATCCGACATTGTCATCACATTTCGAGGCGCTATGCGTTTGCGGCTTTTACTTTAGCCAGCAATTCGACGAATTTTTGTTTGCGCTCCGCTTGGTCATGCCCGCCTTCGGCTTCGGCCAGTTGCGTGATGTTCATCGAGCAGAATTTCGGCCCGCACATCGAGCAGAACTTAGCTTCTTTGTAGAAGTCGTCCGGAAGATTTTCGTCGTGCATCGCCTTCGCCGTGGCCGGATCGAGCGAAAGCTCGAACTGTTTGTTCCAATCAAAAAGGAAGCGCGCGTAGGAAAGCGCGTCATCGCGATCCCGGGCGCCAGGACGGTGCCGAGCCACGTCAGCGGCGTGCGCCGCGATTTTATAGGCAATCACGCCTTGCTTCACATCTTCCGAATTCGGGAGCCCCAGGTGCTCTTTCGGCGTCACGTAGCAAAGCATCGACGCCCCAAACCACCCGATCATCGCCGCGCCAATCGCGCTCGTGATGTGGTCGTATCCCGGAGCGATATCGATCACCAGCGGCCCCAGCGTGTAGAACGGAGCCTCGTGGCACCATTCCATCTCCTTATCCACTTGCTCCTTGATCTTGTCCATGGGAATGTGCCCAGGACCTTCGATCATCACCTGCACATCGTGCTCCCAAGCCTTCTTGGTGAGCTCGCCCAATACTTTCAGCTCCGCGAACTGCGCTTCGTCGCTGGCGTCCGCAATGCATCCCGGCCGCAACCCGTCGCCCAGTGAAAAACTCACGTCATGCTTCTTGAAAACTTTGCAGATGTCGTCGAATCGCTCGTAAAGAAAATTCTGCTTCTTGTGATGCTCCATCCAGTGCGCCATCAGCGACCCGCCGCGGCTCACAATCCCGGTAATGCGCTTGCGCACAAACGGCACATGCTCGCGCATCACCCCGGCGTGAATGGTCATGTAATCGACGCCCTGCTCGGCCTGCTCTTCGATCACTTCCAGCATCAGCTCGAAGGTGAGATCTTCCGGCCGCCGTACGCGCGAAATCGCCTCATACACGGGCACCGTCCCGACCGGCACAGGCGACGCCTCAATAATCGCCTTGCGAATCGTGGGAATGTCCCCGCCGGTGCTAAGGTCCATGATCGTGTCCGCACCGTAATGCACCGCATGGTGCAGCTTCTTCAGCTCCTCATCGATATTGGAGCTGGTTGCGGAATTCCCGATGTTCGCGTTGATTTTGCATTTCGTGGCGATGCCGATGGCCATCGGCTCCAGGTTGCGGTGATGAATGTTGGCCGGAATGATGCACCGCCCCCGCGCCACCTCGCTGCGAATCAGCTCCGGCTCCAACCGTTCGCGCTTCGCCACATACTGCATCTCCTCGGTGACAACCCCCTGCCGCGCAAAATGCATCTGCGACATATTGCGATTCCCATTCGCCGCGGCAGCCTCCGCTTCTCTCTTGTCGATCCAATCAGCGCGGACAGTCATGTAGTACCCCCAGGATGCGCAGCAACGGCTGGCAAATTGGAATTATGGCACCCGGCCCCCGAAGCGGCAACTTGCCATCTGCGAACGTCTTCGACAGTTAGGGAGGTGCCGGCGGTGACAGAGAAGGCAGATCAACAGGAAGAACAATCACGACAAAAATAACAAGGGCGCATAAGCCGTTAAGCTTCTGCGCCCTCTTTAGATTAAGCCGTAAAGTTTTTACGCTTCCCGGCTCAATCCGATCCCAAAGTAATCCTACCTTGTGAAGCCGTCAATCGAATTCCGCGTCATCCTCTGTGACAATCTGTGAATGCCTGTGCAAATCTTCATCAACCGACGGGACACGTTGCATTCGTCTGAGGAGAAAAATAGCGCGCCGCACTCAGACACTAAATAAATGAAAATATCGCACCAAGCCGAGGCTTATAAACAGCATACCCACAACTATCGAAAACACACCCGCGCCACGCAGTCCAATTCTAGACTTTCGGAATCCGCTAGGGGTCCCGACCGAATAGATTTCGCGGTTTAAGACGGAATCCCCCAGTTTTTTCTTAAACCAAGAGTGTACTTTCACCCCGCTGCTCTGATCGAATCTCGCGATTGTTTCTAGATTCTGCAAAATCAAAACACCGACAGAGAGAAAGATGGTTCCGCTCAACAAATCGATCGCAGCGTTACTCATTCACGGATGTGTCATGTCTTCAGGCTTAACCAAAGCGTCAAATTCTTCGCCCGTGAGGAAGCCCAGCTTTACGGCGGCGACCCGGAGGCTGGTGTGTTCATGATGAGCCGTATGTGCCACCTTTGCCGCATTGTCATACCCAATCTTCGGCGACAGCGCGGTCACCAGCATCAGGGAATTCTTCACGTACTTATCCACCTGTTCGCGGTTCACTTCTATTCCTTGTACGCAGTGTTCTACGAAGCTGTTGCAAACGTCCGCCAGCAACTCCACGGAATGCAAATAATTGAAAATCATTACTGGCTTGAAGACGTTTAGCTCGAAATTTCCCTGTGAGCCGGCAAAGCCAATCGCTGCGTCATTGCCCATCACCTGTACTGCCACCATGGTCACCGCTTCCGCCTGCGTTGGGTTCACCTTGCCCGGCATGATCGACGAGCCCGGCTCATTTTCCGGCAAGGTCAGTTCGCCCAGGCCGCAGCGTGGCCCGGATGCCAGCCAGCGGATATCGTTCGCAATCTTCATCAGCGACGCGGCCAGCGTCTTCAGCGCCCCGCTGGCAAACACAATCTCGTCATGCGAAGACAGCGCTGTGAACTTATTCGGATGCGAGCGGAACGGCAAACCCGTCAACTCCGCTATCTTCCGCGACGCGCGTTCCGCGAATTCCGGATGCGCATTCAGTCCCGTCCCCACTGCCGTCCCGCCAATCGCCAAATCGTAAAGCCCGTCCAGCGCCACCGCGATGCGCGCCCCGTCGCGGTCCAGCATGTTCACCCAGGCCGAAAACTCCTGCCCAAATGTAAGCGGCGTAGCATCCTGCAAATGCGTCCGCCCAATCTTCACAATGTCCGCAAATTCCAGCGACTTGGCCAGCAGCACATCGCGCAATTTCTTCACCGCGGGCAGCAGCCGCCGCGATGTCTCCGTAGCTGCCGCAATCGACATCGCCGTAGGAAACGTGTCGTTCGACGACTGGGACATGTTCACGTCATCATTGGGATGGATCGGCTTCTTGCTTCCCATCTTCCCGCCGGCCATCTCGATCGCCCGGTTGGAGATCACCTCGTTCACATTCATGTTCGTCTGCGTGCCACTGCCTGTCTGCCAGATCCGCAGCGGAAAATGCTCGTTCAGCTTCCCGGCGATCACTTCATCCGCAGCTTGCGCAATCAGCCGCGCCTTTTCCGCGGGCAGCTTCCCCAAGTCCTGATTCACCAGCGCCGCCGCCTTCTTCAATATCCCAAACGCCCGGACCAACTCTGCCGGCATCGTGTCCTTGCCAATAGCAAAGTGCACTAGCGACCGCGCCGTCTGCGCCCCGTAATACCGGTCCGCCGGCACCTCCATCTTCCCCATGCTGTCGGTCTCCGTACGAGTCGTCCCACGCGGAGACGCCGTTCCGTGGGCGGATTGCGCCCCTTGTACGGACGCTGGAAGTTTCGTCGTGGCCCGCCCAACCTCAGACATAAACCCTCGCTTAGCTGCACTTAACCGCCACCCCAAATCTTACAGCAACCCGCCCCGCCAGCCCCCGACTTTCCGGTCCGGCGAGAAGGCTTGTGACCTTGAAATCAAAGGATGTGAGTAAGCGACGCCAGTGCACCCCTCCCCCCGGGGTTTACTGTAAGTGTTGATTCCCGGCACTTAAGACCGTTTCGTCTTGTAACTGTTGATTGTAAAAGAGTTACGGCAATTACTTGAAGTCCGGTCCCTGCGGGACGTTCATACTAGCTCTCGGTTCGGCTCCTCAGGCGGGGCGTCGCTCGCGTGAAAAAGCAATGGAAAGGGGAGCAGCGGAAAAATGGCCTAAAAAGGAAAAAGCGCCAAGATATCTTGGCGCGATTGTACCCAAAAAGAGTGTAGCAAAGAACGGATTGAATAGCAAGGGTAAAATGGCGAGGTCACGCTTGAAACGGCCACGTGAGGATTGCCAGAATCAACCGCGATGCTGCGCCCACCAGGCGCGCCATGCATCGGGCTGCGCCGCGATGGAGGCGCCCGTGATATCGCGTAGAGCTTGGAAGACCCAGCTGCGCGTCGCGTCATCCAGGCTGGCATCGTCCGTCATCTTAAGCAGTTCCGGCACGGCCCGCAGCCGCTGCTCGCGTGTCAGCATCCCAGATTGCGCCAAGCCGCACGCCGCGCGTTCACGCGCCAGCGGCGAAGGATCGCTACGGAAAGCCTCCAGCAAGGGGCGCACCGTGTCGTCCGTGCCCAGCATGGACAAGCCTTCGATAGCCCAATACCGAGTTTGCTCGTCAGGGTCATTCCGGTGGTCCATCAGCGTAACGAAAGCGCGATGCGTCTCCACGCCCCGGTTGCCCAATACGCCCAGCATCCACAGCGCCCAGGGACGCGCCGAAGGTTCGCGCCGTATGCGTTCGATCAGGTTGTCAGCGCTCTCGGCGCGTTTCGGCAGGTTGTACCCCGCGAGCTCGATTTCCAGAGCCGCCGCGCGCACCTGTAAGTCATTGGAATTCAATGCCGTAGTAAGGAGGCTCGAAAGTTGTCCCTGTAATTCCAGCTGCCCAAACCAGCTATCGACAAACTTGCCGATGAGCTCCAGCGCCCGGTCATAATGATTGACCGCCCGCTCCAGCAGCCGCTCGGCCTGCTGCTGCGGCGCCAGATTGGAGATTTCTTCGATTTCGTGGTCGGAGAGCTTGGCAGGCGAAGCCGATTGCGCCTCATTCTGGAGCTGAATGCGAAGCGCAAACTCGTCCCATGCGGCCCGAATAGGCGCAGGAACGGCAGCGGCAAAGAACACAAGCAGCAGCATCAAGCTAAAAACAAACATCAACCGCTTGGCGCCACGTGGTTCCGGCGAATTGGAGGGCAAACTGGCTGTGGGCCGGCTGCTCATCAGGTTTCTGCTCCATTTCGAGCGTAAGTACCTGATTAGCGACGAACAATAGTACGCAGGGACAGGCGTGCTTGCCCTGCAACAGGCTAAGGTATAATCAGGTGTGGGGAGTTTTCACTCGTAATGTCTGAAGACACCAAAACAGCGCGGCCTTCCGCTGCTGTGCGCGCCCGGAGGCATCTGCGGTTCCTGCGCACCCGCTTGCGCGAATTGCGCATGATTGGCAAGGCCTTGGCTTCCACCAAGCACCCCATCCTGGTCCATATTATTCCGAACCGGCGCTGCAATCTGGCCTGCACCTACTGCAACGAATTTGACGATTTTTCCAAGCCCGTCCCTTTTGAAGAGATGAAAAAGCGGCTGGACATCCTTGCCGGTATGGGCACCTCGATCATCACGATCAGCGGCGGCGAGCCGCTCATGCATCCGGAGATCGACCAAATTATTCGGCATATCCGCAGCCGCGGAATGATTGCCGGGATGATCACCAACGGATTTTTGCTGGACAAAAAGACGATCGACAAATTGAACGCGGCGGGGCTGGAGCATCTGCAAATCAGCATCGATAACGCCGTGCCGGATGAAGTTTCGCTGAAAAGTTTGAAAACGCTGGATACCCGGCTGGAATGGCTCGCGCAATACGCGATTTTTCAGGTGAATATCAATTCCGTGCTGGGCAGCGGCGTAAAAAACCCGGAAGACGCGCTGAAAATCGCGCATCGCGCGATTGAGCTCGGATTCACCAGCACGGTGGGAATCATTCACGACAACAATGGCCAGCTAAAACCGCTTGGACTACGCGAAGCGGAAATTTTCGAAGAGATTATGACTCTGGGAAAGCGTTCCTTTTCCCGCTTCAACGAATTTCAGCACAATGTGGCGCGCGGCCGGGAACACAACTGGCGCTGCCGCTCGGGCTCCCGTTATCTCTATATTTGCGAGGACGGTCTGGTGCACTGGTGTTCGCAGCAGCGCGGCTATCCGGGCATTCCCCTGACCCAGTACACGCCGGAAATGCGACGCCACGAATATTTCACGGACAAATTCTGCGGACCGCGCTGCACCGTTTCCTGCGTGCAGCAAGTGGGCATCCTGGACAACTGGCGCGACCCGCAAACCCGCAAACCAAAACCCATGGCGCCATCTCCTGTTCCCGCGCAATTGGTGCAAATCGGATCCGTGCGCAGCGACACTTAGACGCAAGAGCGCCAAGACGCGCAAAAGTCGCGAGAAGCCGCGCAGAAGTTGCATTTCATTGACGATTTAATTTTCTCTATTTTCTTTTCACGCACACGAACGCGCCCAGGGAATTGACGGCGACCCTTAGGTTCTCAAAAATGTGATTATGGCCACCGCGGCGATTGAGATCGAAAATCTGACCAAGGATTATCCCTTCGGCTTTCTTCACCTTAAGAAGAAAACGTCGCTGGAAGGGCTGACCATGCGCGTCGAGGAAGGGGAAGTCTTCGGGTTCCTTGGGCCGAACGGCGCCGGTAAATCGACCACGATCAAATTGCTGGTGGGGTTGATTTTTCCGACCGCGGGGACAGCGCGCATCCTCGGAAAATCCATCAGCGACATTTCCATGCATCAGGACATCGGCTATTTGCCGGAGCAGCCGTATTTTTACGACTATCTGACCGCCGCAGAACTGCTCGATTACTTTGCGCGATTCCACGACTTGCCTGCGCAAGAGCGCAAAGCGCGTGTGGATGGCATGCTGAAAAAGGTGGGGCTGGAGACGGCGCGAAAAATCCAATTGCGAAAATATTCAAAGGGCATGTTGCAGCGCGCAGGACTGGCGCAAGCCATCTTGCATGATCCGAAAGTGGTCATTTTAGACGAGCCAATGTCCGGGCTCGACCCCGTGGGACGCCGCGAAGTGCGCGACATTATTTTGGAGCTAAAGCAAGCCGGCAAGACGATCTTGTTCTCCACGCACATTTTGTCTGACGCGGAAATGCTGTGCGACCGCGTGGGCGTGATTGTCGGCGGGAAACTGCGTGGCGTGGGCGCGCCCGATGAAATCGTCGGCATAAGGGCTAACGCCATGGAAATCCTGTTCGAGTGCACAGCAAGCGCCACCGGGCTGGATGGCCTGCTCAGCAAAGCCAAGCAATTGGGAAAACGCTACCAGCTGCAAGTTCCGGAAGCGGATTTGTACGCAACGTTGCAGAAGCTTGGCGGCGCCGGGGCGACAATTTTGTCCGTAACGCAGGTAAAGGCGACGTTGGAAGAATATTTCATGCATCTGGTCGCAGCGGACCGTGCTCAGGCTCCGGCAGTAGAGGTGAGCGGAAAGTGAAACGCGTAGGAGTAGTGGCACTGAATACGTTTCGCGAGGCAGTGCGTGATCGCGTGCTGTACAACCTCGTTTTCTTCGCGCTGGTGATGATTGCGGCATCGATTTTAGTCGGGCAAGTTTCCATCGGCATCCACGAGATGGTGATCGTCACGCTGGGCTTGAGCGCAATTTCCGTGATCGGTCTGCTGATCGCGGTGTTTATTGGCGTGGGCCTGGTGTCGAAAGAAATGGAGAAGCGCACACTCTACGCGCTGCTGGCCAAGCCGGTGCGACGTTGGGAATTCTTGCTAGGTAAATTCGGCGGATTGTTGCTCACCTTAACCGTGAATACCATGGCCATGGCCGCGGGTTTGTTTCTGGTCCTGAGATTGGGAAGGCTGAGCAGCGACCCGCTGGAAGGTCCGGTGTTGGTGGCCGTGTATTTCATATTGTTGAAGCTCGCGATGGTGGTGGCCCTGGCCCTGTTGTTTTCCTGCTACACCACTCCGCTACTTTCGATTTTGTGCACGGCCGGCCTCTATGTGGCGGGATTGTTCGTGGGGCAAATGCGCAACTACCACAGCGACACGATATCGCCGGCGCTGCAAGCGTTTTTTCGCTGGATCTCGTATGTGCTCCCGAACTTTGAAAATTTCGATGTGATGGCGGCGGCGGCGCACGCCCGGCCCATCCCGGCTGTTTTGATCATGCAAAACACCGCTTACGCAGCGCTGTATTGCGCCATTATCTTGACGGCCGCAGCCGCTATTTTCACGAAGCGAAACCTGAAATGAGCTTCTTAACCTCTCGCGTTGTGCTCTACTCCGTCTTGCTGCTGGGATTTGCCGGTGTATGGGAATTGCAGCAGGCTATCGATATTCAGTCTGCGGCTATGCACCAGGAGCAAGACGACCTGGTATTGCGCTCGGGTCCGCTGCTTAAAGCCATGAGCCTGGAATATGCCCCGCTCGTCGCGGACCTTTATTGGACGCGCGCGGTGCAGTATTACGGGAACAAGCAAGCACGCGAAGATACGAAGATCGAATTGCTGTGGCCCTTGCTGGATGTAACCACGACACTGGATCCCAACCTGCTCATTGCCTATCGCTTCGGCTCGGTGTTCCTGAGCGAGCCTCCGCCGCGCGGCGCGGGAAGGCCCGACCAAGGAATCTCATTGTTGCAACGAGGAATTCGCGCCAATCCGGACTATTGGCGATTCTACGAAGATCTTGGCTTTATCTATTATTTTGAATTGAAAGACTATCGCAAAGCGGCGGACGCCTTTCTGGAGGGCAGCACGAAACCCGGCGCGATGATCTGGATGAAAACATTCGCGGCCAGGATTCACGAGGAAGGCGAATCGCGGGAAACCGCCGCGATGCTGTGGACCGAAATCTACAATTCGGCGGGCGATGCGAACACCAAGGAAAACGCCAAGATACATTTGCAACTGCTTCGCGCGGAAATCGATTGCGAGCAGCTAAACAAAATCGCCGCGGAATACGAAAAACGCACCGGCCGCATTCCGGCAAGTATGCGCGAATTGGTCAGTGCGGGTTTGCTCCGCGGGTTGGCTGCTGATCCGGTCGGCTTCGTGTATGTCTTTGAAAACGGAAAAGCGCAGTTGAATCCGGCAAGCCCGCTCTACAAAAAGCAGCCGGAATCCAAGAAGGCACCTTAATTTTCAGTTACGCAGAGAAGAGTCATGCGAGGATCGATGAGGATTTTGCGAGGCTCGGTTGGCGACGTGAAATGAAAAGCGGTTTCTGGGCCACCTGCGATTACTACGCCCAATAGGGCGGGATGGCCGCTGCTCGCATTGGCGTACAGGGGCACGGGCGCAAGAAAGGAACGAGGCACGCCGGTCTGGAATAATTTGCCGCGCACGACAAAACCTTTTTCAGAGCGGTGCACGGAAAATTCCACGCGATAGTGGGGAACGCCGGTTCCGCGGACCCAATCTTCGAAAAACCATTCCATGGAGCGGCCGCCGTCCAGGTCCATGGCAGGAGTCATAACTGCTTCGATTTCATGCTGCAGGTCCGCGGAGGAAAGTGCGCGATAGGCGTACTTGCTTGCGAGCGTGCGAAGCAGCGTCACAAAACGCGCGTCGGGATCTTTTGCTTCCGGCTGGCGCAGCATTTCGCGCAGCATGTGAATCACCCAGGATCCTTTTGCATACACAACCTGTTCGAACCCTTCCGGCGATTTGGAAGAGGTCAAGCGCGCGCCTAAATCGAGCGGGCCGATGTCCGCAGCAGGCTGTTCGGCGCCCGGTAGCTTTTCAACGAGGCGCTGGCGATAGCCCGCCAGCCAGACGCGCAGCGAGTGATTGGCATTCTTCTGACTATCGGCAAAAAGGAGCGCGAGATAATTTGCGATAGCTTCGTCGATCCACTGATCGCGGTAGGAGCTCCAGCCGACGACATTGCCCCACCACTGATGAGCGACTTCGTGAAAAGGAACAAGCTCGGTGAAATGTTCCTGCCCGCGCTCTGTGAGGCCGGCGCGCTGCTGCGCCGCGGGCGGCAAGAAAGAAAACGTGGAGAGGTATAGGAGTCCGGGCCAGCCCTGGCCGAACGTTCCGGGAATCTGAGAAACGCCGAGCTTCTGGAAGGGAAATGGTCCGGAGAAACTTTCATAGAAGCGGATGGAGGAGTCGATTTCGCGGCCGAGCTGTTTGAGCGCATCGGCGGGGCTGGGAGTCATGGGGATCAGCGGCATCAGGTTGGCGGCGGACTGGCCTTCAGGGCCGACCAGTGAGGGCATGCGAGAGACATCGAAAGCGGGAGCGCCAAACCGATTGTTCAGGGCTTGCTCGAGCATGCGATTGGCGTAGACGTCGACCGAGTGAGTTCCCGCGGCGAGCGACGCGAAAGCGTAATCGCCGAGGTTGAATCCGGCGACGGATGCTGGATTCCCGGTACGCCAGTGGCCGACGCGGAAGTCGCCATCTTCGCGCTCGTCGAGCTTGACGCCGGTGGCCACCAAGCGGAGGCGGCGCGGCCAGTGCATGGTCAAGTCATAGTCGCTGAAATCGGCGGCGTCGCCGAAATGCGGATACCAGCTTTCGCGGGCGCTCACGTAGAGCACACCATTGCCGGCGTCTTCGATGACGTTCCCGCGATAGCGGAAGCGCAGGGTGAAAGTGGCGCCGCGCGGAGGCGCCGCCGGCAGGACTACGTAAAGAAGGTCGCTGCCGTGCGTGCTGCGTTCGCGCAAGGTCATGCCTTCGTTCTGAAAAAATGTGAGAGCCTCGCCTTGCTCGCCGGTTATCTCTTGAATGTTCAGAAGGTGCGAGAGCTGGAGTGGTAGCAACCGTTCCCCGTCAGTTTCGGCGCGAAAACGAGTTTCCGTTTTTGCTTCAAGAGAATTGTTGGCGAGGATCGAAGTGTCAATCGAGTAGCGCAACGCATGGAAAGGAACCGCGGGAGGCGCAGCACCGGGCGGCCGGTAAGAAGCCCAAACGTCGTAGAACGTTCTGGCGGCGCTGTTTTTCGGCTGTCCCAACAGGAACGATTCGCGGCGAAGAGGGTCCAGAATTACATCGAAAGGGCCGGTGATGACGCCGTCAATCGCGGCGGAAAAATATGCCTGAGAGTTTTGCGAAAGGGAATCAAACAAGACCCGAAGCGACTGAGCCGGGTTTAGCGAGGCTAGTGGTGTATCCCAACGCGCGGCGAAGGACGAATCGGGAAATGGTGAAACTTCGGCTTCGCGGAGCTGGTGTAACAGTTCGGCGGCGGTGTTGTCGGTAAACCGCAAGCAGGCGGAAGTAAAGTCCTGGTCCAGTACGGGAGCGCCCAAAAAATGCGCGAGCTGCTGTTTCTCGACGGAGTCGCGCGGAGCTGCAAGGACGTGGCCACGGCCGAAGAACACAGCGCCTGTGACACGACCTTCGGACGCCTGCAGGAAAGCGAGCTTGCCTTGTTCAAAGGAGAGCTTGGCATCGCCGCGGCGCAGCTCGATACGATTGGCGGCGTCGATTTCGTAGGTGGCCGCGGGATCGACGCGGAGGGCATTGAGTTGGTCATAGATTTCGCGGGCGGTCTTATCCGCTGGCCAGACCTGTGGCGCAATCAACAAACAACAGAGCCCGAGGAAAGCGACCCGGAACCGCATGACCGAGTGTAGTCACTTTCGGCATGGCGGTACAAGGATGCAAGTACGTGCGCGGCATGCGAAGGCCTAAAATAAGGGGATGCGTCGAATGTGCATCTTCTTGGCTATTGCCTTGTCTGTGTGCGCGGCGAGGGAGACGCGGGCGGACACCATCGTGTTGAAAAATGGGCGGCGCATTGAGGCGCTCAGCGTGGTGGTGGAGGGGGAGAAAGTACGTTATGTGACGTCGTCGGGAGAGCTGGCGCTGCCGAAGTCGATCGTGGACCACATCGAAAAGGGCGGGCTGGCGCAGATGCCAGGCGCGTCCTCAGGAGGCGCGGCAAACCTGGCCATAGCGCCCCCTAATATAGAGGCGACGGAAGTCGATGTGGGGGTGGAGAGTGGAGCGGTGCACGACGGCGGGATAGACCGCGAATTTCTGGCGGCGGCTGCGAGCGAGGCACGATCGGGTTCGGCGCCCGCCAATAAGAAAGCTGCGTTCGCTTACCATGCCGCGGCGCAGTTTGAACTTTCGCACGGAGATATGGAGCACGCGCTTACCGATGAGCGCACGGCGCTGACTTATGCGCCTGAAAATCCGCTCCTGCTGATGAACGCAGCGTACTTGCACCTGCGGCTCAGCGAGTACAAACAGGCGCTGGACTATCTGGAGCGCGCGCAACGCGTTGCGCCAGACAATCCCGATGTGCCCAAGCTCGCGGGCTGGGCGTATTACGGCTTGAATAAGCTGGACCAGGCGGTCCGAGAATGGCAGCGGTCGCTGGCGCTGCGGCCGGACGCCGAAGTGCGAGCGGCGCTGGATAAAGCGCTGCGCGACAAACAGGAAGAGGAAAATTACCGGGAGAACGAGAGCAGCCATTTCACGCTACGTTATAGCGGCGCGGCGGAGCCTGGACTGGCGCGCGAGATTCTGCGGGCGCTGGAGACACATTTCTCCGCGATTGAGTCCGAATTGAACTACACGCCGCCGGAGCCGATTGGGGTGATCCTATACACGCAGCAAGCTTTCGCGGACATCACGCGCGCACCGGGTTGGGTGGGAGCATTGAATGACGGACGCATCCGCGTGCCGGTGCAGGGCTTGACGCAGCTTACGCCCGAACTGTCGCGGGTGCTCAAACATGAGCTGAC